>Ga0315288_10002007_pt1 | contig 26387 bp, 20 predicted proteins | sample YL17G11_20_MG_FD_203454 | JGI IMG/M metagenome (GOLD analysis project Ga0315288, IMG submission 203454) | Sediment microbial communities from Yellowstone Lake, YNP, Wyoming, USA - YL17G11_20 | ecosystem: Environmental > Aquatic > Freshwater > Lake > Sediment | place: USA: Wyoming | collected... | reverse complement strand
GCAATTTGACACTTTCGGCATAAACCTTGGTTTGATTATTATCTAACCTCCTGTAATAGCCCGGGTTCGTACTGCTTTTAGAAGAAGTCCCATAATTATCAAAATATTGACCCGAATTCTACCAGTTTTTTTCATCTCAAAGAGGATTTAAAATCAAAATACTTTTATTTCCCTGTCATTTCCCAAAGTAAGAACAGGCCAAATCATTTTAATTATAAAAGCCCTTTTCAAAGGGCTTTTTAACTCAAACTTACTACAGATCATTTAGGTCAGGTGCTTACAATCAGATTGTCATTCTTAACCTGACCCAAATACGAACTCGGTTTGGTCAATTGCATTTTCTGAAGGAATTGCATCCTTGCAACTTCATCAGGGATCCATACGTCTGCCTCAATCCAGGTGGAATTATCAATCCTGACAAACTTAGTGTTCTTTGAATTATTGTATTTCCTGGCTTTCATTTTTCATCTTATTAAGCTATTATGTAAACGTCAGAACAAAGCAGGATATTGCAGTAAAAGGAGATAATTTAAGACACTTTATACCTGGTTCCGGATCCTGGAAAATTCTGAAATAACAAAAATGGAAACACTCCCTGGTGGTTTTTTTATATGTCCCTGCCTTCCTTGTTATAAAATACCTTAAATTTACCAATCTAAAAACTAACACTATGCCTGACAATTTTTTCAATTTGAATAATCCTGATTTTTACGGGATTCTAATCCGTTTTGTAATTAACATGGCATTCCTTATCGTACTGATCAGAGTTATCTATTTCAGATACTCAAAGAAGGAAAAGTTCCTGTTTACCTTTTTCATGATGGGGATAACTGTCTTTTTCATCAGCTCCATGCTTAAATCTGTATTCATAGAATTTGGCATGGCAGTAGGCCTTTTTGCAATTTTCGCTATCCTGAGGTTCAGGACAAGGAATTTCAGCCTGAAGGATATGTCATATATCTTTACAGCCATCGCGATTTCTCTTATCAATTCCCTTAAGCTGGTCGGATTCCCCGTTTTGGGTGTCATTATATTCAATATATTTATTATTATTTCAGCTGTTATCCTTGAAGAATTCGCATTAAGAAACAATACGACAACTTTCTCAATTAATTATGAGGACCTGGAACTGCTTAAAACAGCAAAAAAGCAGAAGATCCTGAAAGAACTATCAACTTTGACCGGTAAAGAAATCCTCAAGTTCAGGATCAGGAGAATAAATTATAAAACAAAAGTCGCTTTGCTGGATATATCCTACAAGGACTAAATCACTGCGCTTTTTTTTAATTTATTGAAATAAGCGGATTAATACAAAGTGAAAAAGTTGATTCAGAAGGAGTAATAAAAAAGAGGCTGTCTTTTTAAGGCAGCCTCTGTAATACTCAGTTTTAAATGTTTTAGTTTTTAAGACATCTTACAGATTTTCCAGCACCTTCTCCTGCATTTTCCCGCTCAACTGCATCGTGAGAGCTTTCAAGCTGTCTCATAAATGCACGGCCTGGAATGTCCTGAATAGTGGTCCAGAAATAACCGATAGTACCTTTTCCATTGAAAGTTCCATCAAAATAATAACGATATCCCCCCGGCATTGCAGAAAATCCACTTGTGTTGGTTCCATTTCCGGTTGTCCATCCTGCCGTATTCTTAAGCTGAACACCCTGATCGGTGCCACGCCAACTGGAAGCATCAGCCTGTACCTGGGTCATGCCAAGTTGCATTTCGAGAGTCTTGAATTCAGCATCGGTTGGAACATGCCATCCTGTCGGACACAGATTACCTTTATTTACGGCATACCAGTTATATAATGCGCCATAAAGAGGCTTATTGGTGGTTTCGTCATTTTCATACCAGCAGAATGCCTCTGTAGTAAGAGCTGCCCATGCCGAACCACTTGTAACTGGTGTAATATCACTATTATCATTGTACTTCTTGGTCCTGAGGTTTTCGGCCATCCATACCTGATTACCTATTACAACCGTTTTGTACAGGTAACCTTCAGCGTCAGCAACCATGGTCAGGAACTGAACCTGTGAGCCATAAGCAGTTCCTGCAGCGTTAGTTGCATAAGCTCTGACATAATAAACTGTTCCGTCTGCAAGTCCGCTTAAGGTACTGGTGAAGGTTCCTGTGCCTGTACCATCAGTTGAATGGGTACCGGTAATATCAGGATTTGCGGTTGTACCATAGCAAACACCCCGGGCTGTAATTGTTCCGCCGCCGCTTGCCGATACTTCACCTCCCGTTACTGCACCTGATGCAGTAAAGGTTGATGGGACTGTTGTAGTAACGGTAGCCAGTAAGATCGGGCTTGTCGTAAATGTTACAGCAGCACCATAGGCAGTTCCGGCAGCGTTAGTAGCATAGGCTCTGACTTTGTAGCTCGTATTAGCCGAGAGCCCGGTCATGTTGCTGGTGAATGTCCCTGTTCCCGTTCCGTCAGTAGTATGGCTGCCGGTAACAACAGGGTCAGCAGTTCCTGCAATCCAGCAGACTCCTCTTGCGGTTACGGCTGAACCACCATCAGCAGTCACATTTCCGCCTGATGTTGCGGTTGTCTGCGTAACTGCAGTAACAAGTGTTGCGGTGGTGACTGTAGGAACTACAGGAAGTGCACTGAATTGTTCGTCTAAGCCATAAGTTGTTCCGAAGCTGTTGGTTGCATAAGCCCTTACATGATATGTCGCACCAGGTGTTAATCCGGTAATACTGCTTGTAAAAGTACCGGTCCCGGTGGCATCGGATGTGTGTAATCCGGTGGCAACAGGATTGACAGCCGCACCCCAGCAAACACCACGTGCCGTTATTGGAGCTCCGCCATCATCGCTAATATTACCACCTGAGGCAGCCGTTGTGGATGTGATAGAAGAAGGTTTGGTAGTTGTGACTGTGGCTCCAACGACCTGATTTGTTGTAAATGTCTGCTCATTACCATAGGCTGTTCCTTCACTGTTGGTGGCATAGGCTCTTACGTAGTACTTGGTATTAGGAGTTAAACCGGTAATACTGCTTGTAAAACTACCGATACCTTTACCATCGCTTGTTTTTGAGCCTGTAATTTCAGGTTTTGCTGCGGTTCCCCAGCAGACTCCGCGTGCCGTCACTTCAGCTCCGCCATCGTCGGTTATATTACCACCCGAGGAAGCTGATGTAGTTGTGATACTGCTTATCAATGTTGTTGTCAGAGAAGGAATATCCGTTTTCTTGCAACTAGTAAACGCGGCAACACCGGCCAGGAAACATACTAAAACAAAAAGATTTAAGACTTTCTTCATAATTAAAAAATTTTGAGGTTAGAATTTATAATGTACTGTATATCAAGTATTAAATTGTAATCATCTTAACTTAATTCGAATTCAATACATGCCTAGTTCTTAAGGCATCTCACGTATTTACCGCCGGCTTTGATGACTCCCTCCCGGTAAACTCCGGTTTCACTGCTATCTAAACGGCGATAAAGCCCTTTTGTTGTATCGGCCCAGTGCAAAGATGAGCTCCACCAGTAACTGACTATACCTAAATCGTTAAATGATCCATCAATTCCAAACCTGTAACCTCCTCCGAGCCCGGCAAATCCACTTGAATTTGTACCTGTTGATGGAATCCATGTAGCAGTGAATTTTAACTGGGTTCCTTGGTTTGCACCTCTCCATCCGGAATTATCTGCTTCCGGTTGTGTCATTCCAAGATATATCTCTAAAGTTTTGAATTCAGAATCATTTGGCACGTGCCAACCTGAAGGACATAGCATGGTAGTCTCAACTGCATACCAGTTATATAGCATCCCATAGGTGGATCCGTAAGAAGGATTGTTGTCGTACCAGCAGCAAGCAGCTGAAGTAAGGGCAGCCCAGGCTGCATTACTTCCAGGACCAGTTGTAACAGTCGGAATTGGTGTATTATTATTATACGTTGTTGTTTTCAGGTCTGACTGCATCCATAGCTGTGTACCGATGATCACAGTTTTATAGACATTCCCGTCTCTATCAGAAGCTGAAGTCGAGAATCTGAATTGGCTTCCGTAACCTGTTCCGGCACTGTTTGTTGCATAAGCTCTTACATAATACACCGTACCGGTCGCCAGCCCTGTCATATTACTTGTAAAACTTCCCGTACCAGTTCCCTCTGAAGATTTAGAGTCTGAAATTGCAGGATTACCGGATGTGTTCCAGCAGACACCCCGTGCAGTTACCGCTCCGCCATTATCATCTGTAATACTTCCTCCTGAAACAGCAGTTGTTAATGTTACACCTGTGACTGCAGCTGTTGTGAGTATCGGAACCAGAACAGGACTGGTTATAAAAAATACTTCATTGCCGTAAGCAGTACCTGCACTGTTTGTGGCAAAAGCCCTTACATAATATGTTGTACCGGGGTTCAGCCCGGTGATATTGCTTGTGAAGGTACCATTTCCAGTTCCGTCTGAAGTATGTGATCCCGTAGCTACAGGCCCTGAGGATATACTCCAGCATACACCACGGGCTGTAATTGCTGCCCCTCCGTTGTTTGTTATATTGCCTCCTGAAACAGCAGTCGTCCGCGTGGGGGAAGATATAGTCGCAGTTGTCAAAGTAGGTGTCACTGCTGATGCTGTAAATGATAGATCATTGCCATACGCGGTTCCTACACTGTTAGTTGCATAAGCCCTGACATGATAGGCTGATCCGGGAGCCAATCCTGTTATATTGGCCGTGAAATTCCCTGTTCCGCTGCCATTTGATGTCTTGCTGTCGCTTATTGTCGGATTTATTGTTGCTGCCCAGCATATACCCCTTGCAGTCACTGCAGCCCAACCATCTGATGTAATGTTTCCTCCTGACACCGCAGAACTGGATGTAACTCCGGTAACAGCAACAGTTGTCAGTTCGGGTAATGCAAGAGCAATCGTTGAAAAATTAATCTCGTTGCCATAAGCAGTCCCTGCTTCATTGATGGCATATGCCCTGACAATATAGGTGGTTCCGGGGGTTAATCCCGTCAGATTGCTTGAAAAAATGCCGTTCCCCTTACTGTCGGATGTGTGAGAGCCTGCTATAACGGGTTGAGAAGATGTTCCCCAGCATACCCCCCTGAAGGTCACTTCTGCACCGCCATTGGAGGTGATATCCCCTCCTGTCGAAGCAGCATCTATGGTTATATTTGAAGCAATAGCAGTTGTTAAGGTTGGCACAACCGGGTCCTCTTTGCACCCCGTTAGAAGTACAACTGCTCCAATCCACATGGTAATCAGCAGAACTACATAAAATCTAAATTCTCTTTTCATTCACTTAAGGAATTATATAATTGTTTTAAACTAAATTCTGTTATAATAATTGTGTTTGAAATTAATTAAGTCATTTTAAATTAGAAATTAGCAGAAAGTAAATTACCTGCAAATAAAACTCTGTTTTTATTCCTGTACAAAGAAATTTTGATCATATATATAAAAGCTGTGATGAACAGACAGCTTTAATAGAACCTTATTAGAACTGCAGGATTTCCTATCAGAATTATCGCAAAGGAAGTATGTTTTGATATCATTTTGATATCATTTTGATATCATTTAGATATGTTTCTAATATTCAATGATATGCATTGTCTCAGACATATGAGCTTAACTCAAAACCAAATCTTTAATCTTTAATGCACCGGACTGACATTCCGTACTTTTCGCTATTAGTAGCCCTGAAAAGTTTTTCACTATCGTTTTGTATATGGCGGTACCACACACTTGGTGAAATCAAAGTTGAAGTCCACCAGTATCCAAAATTGTTTATATTCTGAAAGGACCCCGCATCTGTACGCCATCCTCCGGGCAAAGCCGTAAAGTCATATGCATCTGTTGCTCCCGTATTCGGAGATGCCCAGTGAGTTGTTCCGGTCTCTTTCAGTTTGCCTCCTGCCACAAGGTCTCCGCCAAGAAAATCCTTAAGAGTGAGCCAGTCATTATCATCCGCCACATGCCAGCCTGACGGACACAATTTGCCTGTGTTAACCGTATACCAGTTATACAGTGCCCCATAAGTGGTTTTATATGAAATATTGTTGTTGTACCAGCAATAACCACTTGTTGTCAGGCTGTTCCAGGCAGAGGTTCCTTCCGTTAAAGCAATAGAAGTACCATCATTAAGTTTTGTTGTCTTAAGGTTTTCCTGCAACCATACCTGTGTCCCGATCCTTATTACACCATAGGAATTGCCATCGGTATCATTAATAGTCAGAGGATCGGTGGTAAACATTCTATCAGCTCCGTAGGCAGTGCCTGCACTGTTGGTTGCATATGCCCTGACATGATATGTAGTGTTAACTGTCAGTGAAGTCATATTGCTGGTAAACGTACCTGTTCCTGTTCCATTGGTAGTATGACTTTGTGCAATTGTTGGATTGGCCGATATATTCCAGCATACGCCCCTCGCAATGACCACAGATCCTCCGTCACTGGTTACGGTTCCGCCGCCAGTACCTGCCGTAGTTGATGTCGCAGATGGGACGGCGGTAGTAACTGTTGGTAATAACGGACTTGTTTTGAATTGTATGGCCGCGCCGTACCCCGTTCCCTGGGAGTTTGTTGCATAAGCTCTTACATAGTATGTTGTGTTTCCCGTCAATCCCGAAATGTTGCTGATAAACACCCCGGTTCCTGACCCGTCGGTTGTTCTTGAATCCGTAATATCAGGAACAGTTTTTGTGCTGCTCCAGCAAACTCCTCTGGCAGTCACAGAAACACCACCGTCAAATGTAATGTTCCCGCCTGAGACAGCAGCTGTCTGTGTGATTCCGGTTACGGGTGAGGTAGTCAGCTCTGGACCAGAAAACTGGCTTGTAGTAAAAGTAACCTGATTGCCATAGGAAGTGCCTTCGCTGTTTACAGCATATGCCCGCACATAATATAAGGCGTTGGGCTTCAGTTCCGTAAGGCTGCTCGTAAATACCCCCTCTCCATACCCGTCGGCAGTTCTTGAATCTTTAACATCGGGCTTCTTTGTCGTACTCCAGCATATACCTCTTACAAGAATATCTGAATTGCCATCGCTGGTCACTTCTCCGCCTCCAATGGCGCTTGATGGTGCGATATCGGTAACTGGAGCCGTTGTAAGTTTCGGAGGTCTCAATATCACACATCCCGGAATGAAAAGTGTCAGAAAACATATTATCAGGAATATATGGAACTCATATCCTTTTTTCATAGTGAAAGATTATGTAAATAACAGAAATCAGAAACTTTTTGCCTTTTTCATTTCATTGATTTCAATTATAAAAATACTAAAATTTCCTTATTCTAAACCTAAATTCTCCAATTTTGATAAAACAGAGTCCTTGTCCTGATCAAATAGTTTCCAATTGAGCAGTGCTTTTTAACAAGCTTTAAGAACCAAAGTGCAGGCTATTTCTTTTCCTTAGTCTTATGAGGATAATTATAAGGTATCGTAAACCGGAAATCCGTTCCTTTTCCCGGGTTTGAGCTTACCCATATCTTACCTCCCAGAAGTTCGACATATGCTTTGCATATCGACAAACCAAGACCTGTTCCGCTATATTTTCTGGAAATAAGGTTATCGACCTGAAAGAATCGTTCGAATATTTTTTCATGATGCTCCGGAGGGATCCCGATACCTGTATCCTTTACAAAGAATTCGAGATTGCCATTTTTCAGAATATACCCAAAATCTATTCTGCCTTCTTTTGTGAATTTGGTGGCATTATTTATCAGGTTTGACAGAATCTGAATCAGCTTGGTTCCGTCAGTTACGATGAATGCTTTATCATCGGGCAGGCCTGTATACAGGTTAATTGATATGAGATCAGATTTTTCTTTATAGCTGAATTGTTCGTCAAGGTTTCTTAGTAAAGAATTAAGGTTCATCTCTTTAATATTCAGTTTAACCTGACCGCTTTCTATATTTGCAATGTCGACTATATCATTTATTATTGAGAGCAGTTGGCTTCCGCTCTGAAAAATGATGTCGATGAACTGATGCCGTTCCGCCTCAGTGGTGTCTGGTTCATTTAGAAGGGCCGAAAAACCAATGATGGCATTCATTGGTGTTCGTATTTCGTGAGATACATTGTGAAGAAATGCTGTTTTAAGCCTGTCGCTCTCTTCAGCTTTTTCCTTTGCTGCAATGAGTTCAGACTCTGCTATTTTACGGAGGGTTATATCCTCGATCATCGCCAGGAAATATTGAACCTCGTCATTGTTATTCCTGATTATGCTGATTGTAGCAGACCCCCAGATAACACTTTTATCCTTACGGATATACCTGTTTTCAGTATGGTAAACGGGGATTTCTTCTGCGACCAGCCGCAAAAGAGAGATATCATCTCCTGCAATATATTCAGGATGAGTAAAACTCTTTATGGTTACTGATTTCAGTTCTTCCTCTCTGTATCCAAGCATTTTACAGAAGGCAGAATTAGCCCGGATGATTGCAAGGTCTTTACCGGTCATTGCAATGCTTATCGGACTCTCTTCGAAAATTTTGCGAAAACGCTCTTCGCTTTCCCTGAGAGTTTCCTCTGCAGATTTGCGTTCAGTAATATCTCTGCAAATAGACTGAAAATACTTGACCCCCTCAATTTCAACTTTACGGGCACTTATTTCTACTGGCATCAGTGTACCGTCTTTTCTGATATGGACAGTTTCATAGGTGGAATAACCCTTTTCATCAAGGATCCTGCTCTCATTTTCCAGTTCCTTAACAGCTCCAGGAGCCCTTATTTTTAACAGGCTCATTCCTATCAGTTCATTCCTGTCGCGCTGATAGGCCTCAAATGCCCTGTCATTGGCCTCAATAATGACCATATTCCTGTCGGTGAGGAGTATTATATCATTAGCATATTTCAATATATAGTCAAAGTGCTTTCGCAAAGCCTGATGATCAAGCTCAGTTTCATACTTTTCGCGGTAAAACCTGGCATTTTCATTCCATTCAAGAATTCCTAACAAAAGACCGATAGTGAGAATAAAAAGGATTATTATGATAATAATCATTGTCATCTGCTCATTAAGAGCAGTAAATACTTCACTGTGATTAACTTTTGCAACCATGTACCACGGAGACCCCGGAACCTTTCTCATGGCCGCAAGCACAGATGCCCCCCTGTAATCTACTCCAGCCAATGTCCCTTCAACACCACGGACAGCCATTGCTTCAGGCAGTTTTTCCTCTGACAGCGATTTTCTGAGCTCCAGCTCTGAATTCTTTTTAAACCTCAACTCACTCAAATACAAAATTTCGTCACCTTCCTGTCTTACGAGAAGCGATTCAGTTGTTTTACCAGGCACCGGCCATGCCTGAACCAGGGGATAAAGGATTTCTTTAGGATCGATCCTGATCGCCAGGAGTCCGAAAACTGAAGAGTCCTTTTGCCATGTATTGATAAGAGGTATTACAAGATCGAGATGAATATAATTTATATTGCTGGTCCGATGAAGATCTGTAAGAATACCTGATTCAAGCTTTAGCAAATCTGGGAACAAGACCTTCAGGTGATCACCCATCAGGGTGTCCTTATCAGGAAAATATCCCCTTACCTGGCCGATTGAATCGATAAGAAGGATATTTTTATACTCAGTGTTTCTGGTGACAGATTTCAGACTAGCCCTTATTTCAGGGCGTAGATTTGCTTTATCCTTACTATGCAAATATTCGTATAAAAGTTTTATGAAGGGTGTATTCTCTCCTATCAGGACCGCATCACTTAACCTTTCATTGCGCCACTGTGCTATCTGACCCACTTTAAGGTCCGCAATTGCTGAAAGTTCAAGATTCTTATCCTTCAGAAGCCTGGCTTTCTGGCTTTTATAATACAGATACCCCAGCAAGATACTGCTTGCTGAAATAATTATAAAAAGAACAATTAGCAACCACGGAGTAGCTGGTCTTTGCCTGTGCGAAATCATTCTTGTCCGCCCTTAGAGATCCTTTTGAAATATAAAATCCTTCACATTCTCGAATAGTAAAACTAATACTTTACTTAAAAAGTATATCACTCCTCGCGCTTTATTAGATCAATAAGGGATTCTTTCTTCTTAATGATGACCGAAGCAACGATTGAAACAAGCAGGATTAAAACAATTATTGCAAGGGACAATAATATAGGTATTTCAAAATGGAAATAGGATGCAAGCATTTTCAAGCCAACAAAAGCAAGCACAATCGCAAGTCCCACTTTCAGAAACCTGAATAATCCCATAATTCCCGATACGGCAAAATAAAGCGAACGAAGACCCAGTATCGCAAAGATGTTTGAGGTGTAAACAATGAATGTATCCTGACTTATGGCAAGAACTGCCGGAATGCTGTCGACGGCAAAAATCAGGTCTGTTGATTCAATTACCAGCAGGACAAGAAATAAAGGCGTTGCAAACAGCTTTTTATCCTGCCTTATGAACAGATGGTCCCCATGCAGTGTGTCGGAAACCGGAAAGAATTTCCTGAACAGCCTGACCAGACCGTTTTTTTCAGGTTCGACTTCTACTCCCTCCTTCTGAAGTAGCATTTTGATGCCGGAAAATACAAGAAAACCGCCAAAAAGGATTACGATCCATTGGAACCTGTTTATCAGAGCAACACCCGCAAAAATAAATATCCCCCTCATTATCAATGCACCCAATATCCCCCAGAACAGTATTTTATGCTGGTACCGGGATTTTACAGCAAAATATGAAAAGACTAAGATGAAGACAAAAATATTATCGATGCTCAGCGAGTACTCGATGAGATACCCGGTAAGAAATTCAAGCGCTTTGGTTCTTCCAAACTGTATATAGACAAAAACATTAAAAATCATAGCTATTGTTATCCAGACTCCGCTCCAGACAAGTGCCTCCTTTAAAGTTATCTTATGAGCTCTCTTATTGAAGATACCAAGGTCAAGAGCAAGCACCGTTAAAATAATAACATTAAAAACTATCCAGAATAACAGACTGGCTTTCATAAATTCAGATTAATCTGCAAAGCTAAAAAATATATCATTCCTTTTACTTCCATATTCTGCTGTTTGTATTACGTCTGAAATCATTGTCTGATCTATTGGATTTCAAATTTATCCGGAAAATCTTTTTTACATTTAACGCCGGAATTTAAAAAATAAATCTATGACGTGGCAAAAAATCATAAAACTGTGTATCGCAATCTCATTGGTTATAATTCCTTCTCTTTCATTCTCCCAAAAGAGCGGCTCAGGTATAAACAAGATCAATGCCGAGGACCTCAGGACATATGTTTCCTTCCTTGCTTCGCCTTCAATGAAAGGAAGGTCAAACGGGTCATCCGAGCTTGAGATAACAGTGAACTATTTAGCCTCACAGGCCAGTCTGATTGGGCTGAAGCCAGCCAATGGAACAAGTTATCTTCAGCCCTATTCAATAATGGAGAAATCCATTGATCCAAAAAAATCGATGATAAAGGTTTTCAGTTCAGGCACGGATTCTGTTCAGTTGACGGAACCGATGATCCAGCTTTTTCCTGTCGGGGCATCCGATTTTGAAATTGAAGGAGAGGTTGCATTTGCTGGTTATGGAATTAAAGCTGACAAATATAACTATAACGATCTCGAAAATATCAACCCTGAAGGAAAGATCCTGCTGATGATGAACAGATCTCCCCTTTCAGAAGATGGAACGGAATTTCTTTTTGATGAACCAATATGGTCATCATTCATGAGCATTCAGGCAAAGATTACTGGCCTGTTGTTCTCCAAAGCAAAAGCAATACTGATTGTGTCTGATCCCAAGTCCGGATTTTCATCAATCGCCCAGCAATATCCTGGAATTTCCCAAAAACTGGAATCAAAAAAGTATCTGAAAGGGTCCAAACCTTTAATTTTCGATATGCCTGCAATGCCAAGAGTAATTTCTGTCCACAGATCCGTTGCCGATGAATTATTAAAGGGAACAGGGCATACTCTTGATGAACTGCAAAAGAGTATTGATTCGAACCTGAAATCTCAATCCTTCCTTATCCCGGACAAAAGGTTGAAAATAATCGAAACGTCAAAAACTGAAGAGTTGATCCTTCACAATGTTGCTGCATGGATCGAAGGCAGTGACCCCGAACTTAAGAAAGAAATAGTTGTCTTCTCAGGACATGCTGATCACATTGGAGAATCAGGTGATAAGGTTTATCCCGGAGCAGACGATGATGCATCTGGTTGTGCCGCGATCCTCGAAATTGCACAGGCTTTCCAGAGCCTCGAGAAAAAGCCTCTGAGATCCCTTCTTTTCCTGTGGATCACGGGTGAGGAAATAGGATTGTTTGGCTCTCAATCGTATGTCAATAATCCGCTTTTCCCTCTGGAGAATACAGTGGCTGATCTTAACATCGATATGATAGGAAGGATAAAGGGCGTTGCCGATACCACGGATGAGAATCCCATGACAGGAAAAACCGGAGTTTTTGTAATAACCGGGAACCAGAGCAAGGAGCTGGTCGACATTGCTGGCGAGGTTGACGAAAAATCGACTATCGATATGGATTACAGCCTCAGCGGACGTAATAATCCACTTCAGCTTTTTTCAAGGAGCGACCATTACAATTTTGTAAAGAAGGATATTCCTGTCCTCTTCTTTACGACCGGATTGCATTCGGATTATCATAAACCGGGCGATACTGCTGACAAACTTGATTATGAAAAAATGGAACTTATTTCAAAAACAATCTATGAAATCGGTTATACGGTGGCTAACATGAAGACTCGGTTAGTAGTTGACAATCCATACAGTAAATGGTAGTTATACTGGCAAACCAGTCTTTTGTAATTTCATTACCATTCTCCGAAAGCGAATATTCAGCCGATTTTAAGTTTTATATGAATGCTTCCTATAAAGCATCAGCAACAATAAAAGTGCTTCCCCCTATGAAAATCATTTCTGATTCAGCAGCATTTGTACGTGCCTGAGAAAGCGCGGATGCAACATCAGGATAACTCTGACCCATAAGTCCGTATAAAGATGCTTCCGATTTAAGAATTTTCTCATCAAGTGCCCTTGGAACTGAAGCTTTTGTAAAGTAATAAACAGCATCTTTCGGGAAAAGAGGTAAAACTGATTTCAGATCCTTATCGTTTACAAAACCAATTACCATATGTAATCCTGTCTTAGGAATCCGGTTTATCTGAGCCAGCACATATTCCAAGCCCTCCTTATTATGACCTGTATCACAAATAGTTAATGGATTCCGGTCTAGAATCTGCCACCGGCCCATAAGCCGCGTATTTGTAACCACCTTCCGGATTCCGTCCAGAATATTTTTATCCGTATATAAAAAAATCCCCTGCGTAACGCTGAACACCTGAAAAACAGCCTGAATGTTTTTTGCCTGATAGTCTCCTCCAAGAACTATTTCTCCATTAAATGATTTATTTGAAGATCTTTCCTTTACAGAATAATTTCTTATTCCGCCCGGGTAATTAATCTCGTCAAGCCTGCATGAAAAATTCTGATCGGCAAAGGATATTTCCGAATTTGTTTCCGCAGCTTTTTCAATAAAAATATTTTGGGTTTCATCCTGTGTCTCACTGATAATGACCGGAACCCGTGGCTTAATAATTCCGGCTTTTTCACGGGCTATCTTTTCAAGGGTATTTCCAAGAAGGTCAAAATGATCATGACCAATATTTGTAACTACTGAAAGTATGGGACTTATTATATTTGTAGAGTCGAGTCGGCCGCCAAGTCCCACCTCAATTACGGCAATGTCAACACAGGCTTCGGCAAAATGATCAAACGCCATACCTACGGTCATTTCAAAGAACGAAGGTTTCAGAGATATAATAAAGGAGGAATGCCTGGCAATAAATCCTGTCACTGCGCATTTGGGAATCATTTTCCCATTAACTCTTATCCTCTCCCTGAAGTCCTTTAAGTGGGGAGATGTATACAGACCTGTTTTAAAGCCTGCTTCCATAAGCACCGATGCGATCATATGAGAAACAGATCCTTTGCCATTGGTCCCTGCTACATGTATTGTCCTGTAATGTTTATGTGGATGACCAAGATACTCATCGAGTTCAAGCGTATTTCGAAGATCATTCTTATATGCAGCCTTCCCAATCCGGTGATATGCCGGCAGCTGGCTGTAAAGAAATTCTATAGTCTGTTTATAATTCATATACAAATTAACATACTTTCAACACATGCAACAATGTAATCTTTATTTTAGTTAATTTTGCCGTGCGCTGACGGATTGTATTTATTAAATACAGCTTATTGATTTTAAATTACTTAACGATGAAGAAGAAACACAATAAAAAACTTTTCATTATTGATACAAATGTTTTACTGCACGATTACAAATGCATTTACAATTTCGAAGAAAATGATGTTATAATTCCAATAGTTGTTCTCGAGGAGCTTGATAAATTCAAAAGAGGTAATGATATCATAAATTTTCATGCCAGGGAGTTTACGCGCGAACTGGATAAGCTTTCAGGAGATATGCTGCTAACTGCAAATATCTCTCTTGGAGAGAACCTTGGAAACCTACATATTGAAACGGGGCGCGACTTTTCCGAAAAAGTCAACCAGTCTTTTCCCGAAAGAACTGCTGATCACCGGATCCTTGCCATTGCCGAATTTGTTTGCAACTCGAATAAGGACAAAACAGTTGTTCTTATCACAAAAGACATAAATCTGAGGATGAAGGCAAAATCGCTCGGGATAAAGGCTCAGGATTACGAGAATGATAAAGTCGCAAACATAGATGATCTTTACAAAGGGATACAGGTGCTCGAAGGAGTTGATCATGCTCTGATAAGCAAGCTTTATGAGGTCCCTGAAGGAGTCAGCTCCTCTGATTTCAGGATTGATCCTGATACAAAAGGGCATCAGTTCTTTATTATGAAGAACAGCGGAGCCAGTGCTCTTGCCCACTATAATCCGGTAAATAAGCTTCTTAACAGGGTGATAAAGCAGACCACATACGGCATCGATCCGCGGAACGCAGAACAAACTTTTGCACTAGATGCTCTTTCGAATCCGGATGTACAGCTGGTTTCACTGACAGGGAAGGCCGGCACAGGGAAGACCCTGCTGGCTCTGGCTGCAGCCCTCCAACAATATAAAAGATACAAGCAGATATTTCTTGCAAGACCAATTGTCCCTCTGGCAAACCGTGATCTTGGATTTCTCCCTGGTGATGTAAAAGAAAAAATGGACCCTTATATGACCCCGTTATATGACAACCTGACTGTCATTAAGCATAAATTCAGTCACCAGAGCCCCGAGTTTCTGAGGATAAATGATATGGTCAAGGAAGAAAAACTGGTGATAACGCCTCTCGCGTACATAAGGGGCAGGAGCCTCTCAAGCATTTTCTTCATTGTCGATGAAGCTCAGAACCTGACACCCCATGAGATAAAGACCATAATAACCAGAGCCGGAGAAGGAACAAAAATGGTTTTTACCGGCGATATTGAACAAATTGACTCACCATACCTTGATACAGCATCAAATGGGCTCAGCTATCTTTCAGACAAAATGAAGGATCAGGATATTTTTGCGCATGTGAACCTGGTAAAAGGAGAGCGCAGCTTCCTTGCTGAACTGGCAAGTAAATTGCTTTAAGATACTTTCTGATTTTATATGTATTAATTATCAATCTAATTAGTAAAACTATGAAAACTAAATTATTACGATTCTTTTTATTTTTATTTATAATCCTAACCTGTGCATCATCGGGAATCTACGGGCAGTCGAGACAACAAAATACAATAAACCAGCAGAACCGGAGGAATGAGAAAACGGTTATTATTCGGCTTTTTAACGGTAAGGACCTTTCAAACTGGGTTTTACAACTGAAGGATCCTGCTGTCGACCCGGCCTCTGTTTTTAAAGTTAAGAATGGAATAATCCACATTACAGGGAATCCGTTCGGATACATGAGAACCAAAGATTCATATTCTGAATATAAGCTTCATGTTGAATGGCGTTATCCCGGTGAGGCTTCAAACAGCGGTGTATTTGTTCATGCCCAGCTTCCCGATACAATTTGGTTAAAATGCATTGAATGTCAGCTAAAGTCAGGAAGTGCCGGCGACTTTGTCTGCATGAACGGAGCAAAAATGAATGAAATCAAGAATAATTCCAGGGTAGTAACAAAAATGGCACCATTGTCCGAGAAACCTATCGGGGAATGGAATACAATGGAAGTAACATGCAAGTCAAATACCATTGAAGTGTATGTTAACGGGACGCTTCAGAATAAAGCCACAGGTATATCAGAAACCAAAGGACATATTTGCCTCCAGAGTGAAGGCAAGGATATAGAATTCAGAAATGTCTATATTACAAAGCTTCCACAGGCTCAACGAAAATAATTACTGGTAATCGTTGCAAGGCCTTTTGAAATAATACCGGCCTTTAAATTATGAGAATCACTAAGAAAAAGGTAGCTTTTCATACCCTTGGATGCAAATTGAATTTTGCTGAAACATCAACAATTTCAAGGTCGTTTCCTGAGGATCAGTTTGAAAAAGTGAAGCCGGGTGCAAAAGCTGATATTTATGTTATTAATACATGTTCGGTTACCGATACCGCTGACAGGAAATGCAGGCAGGTAATAAAGAAATGCATTAACCAGTCGCCAGAGGCTGTTATTGCTGTCGTCGGATGCTATGCCCAGCTGAATCCCGGTGAAATTTCATTAATTCCCGGCGTCGACCTGGTCCTGGGAACAAATGAGAAATTCGATGCAGCGGCTTTCCTTGAAAAAACCGGAAAAAAGAATAATGCTGAAATTCACTCCTGTGACCTGACTGCTCCCGGCGTTTTTAATCCATCATCCTCTATGGGCGACAGAACACGTTCATTTTTGAAGGTTCAGGATGGATGCGATTACAGATGTTCCTACTGCACAATTCCCATTGCAAGAGGAAACAGCAGGAATCAGGACATAAGGTCGCTTACCGGAGAGGCTGAGAAAATTGCCCGGAAAGGAATAAAGGAAATTGTACTGACAGGAGTCAATATAGGTGATTATGGCAAATCGACCGGAGAGAATTTTGCATCATTGCTGAGGGAACTGATAAAGGTTGACGGAATTGAACGATTCAGAATCTCATCAATTGAACCAAACCTCCTTACAGATGAAATTATCAGCCTGACAGCAGAATGCAAAAAGATCCTCCCCCATTTTCACATACCTTTGCAGAGCGGTTCCGACAATATCCTCAGACTGATGAGAAGGAGGTACAAAAAGGATCAATTCAAAGACAGGATAAGAGTAATCAGGAAGTATATACCACTGGCCGGCATAGGGGCTGATGTTATTGTGGGTTTTCCCGGGGAATCCGATAATGATTTTGAAGAGACCTTCAGTTTTCTTAAAGAGATGCCTGTATCATATCTGCATGTATTCAACTTTTCAGAACGGCCGGGCACACCTGCTGAAAAGATGTCCGGGAAAGTCCCTTTCAGTATTCGCGAAAAAAGAAGCAGGAGGTTAATCAGCCTTTCTGAAAAAAAGCATCTGGAATTCTCTGGACAGAATATAGGCCAGACAACTGAGATTCTTTTTGAACATAACAAAAGTGAAGGAATGATAACAGGATTCACTGCAAATTATCTCAGATCAGAGTATCCATGGAAAACAAGCCTGGCGGGCACAATAATAAAGGCAAGGCTGACTGGCATTTCGGGATCAGGCAGAATGACGGTTGTTTTAATTGACTAAACCATGACAGATCTAAAAGTTCTATGTGCTGAAATTGAAGCCGCTGCCAGAATGGCCGGTGAATTTATAAAAAATGAATCGGTTGTTTTTAATATAAATGATACCGAAACGAAAGGATTAAACAACTTCGTATCTTATGTCGACAAAGGATCAGAGAAGATGCTGATCGAAAAGCTTGCTCCCCTGATCCCTGAAGCAGGGTTTATAGCCGAAGAGGGAACATCGGTTAAGAAAGGATTGAAATACAACTGGATCATAGATCCGCTCGACGGAACCACCAATTTTCTCCATGGTGTTCATCCCTATGCGGTCAGCATCGGGCTGATGGAAAACGATGAGGTTATAGCCGGTGTGATTCATGAAGCCGACGGAAACGAAACCTTTACGGCATGGAAAAACGGCGGTGCCTGGCTTAATGGCAAAAGAATCCATGTATCATCCATTCCAAAATTATCCGGATCGCTTGCTGCAACAGGCTTTCCATATAATCTCTTCGACAGAGTCGACCCGTACATGAATCTCCTGACGTACCTTTTGAAAAACACACACGGTCTGAGAAGGCTCGGATGTGCCTCGATCGATCTGGCCTATGTGGCTTGTGGCAGGTTTGACCTTTTCTTTGAGTACGACCTTAAACTGTGGGACATTGCAGCCGGAATGCTGATTGTGAGGGAAGCCGGGGGAAAGTTCAGTGATTTTTCAGGTAACATGACCAACCTGACCGGAGATGAAACAATTGCTTCGAACTCCCTTATCTATTATGAGATACTCGAAATAATCGGTAATTTTATGGGAGATAAATCACTGTAATACCATGGGAACTATAGGATTCTATATTTTTTACGGAATAAATTGGATTATCACTCTTTTACCTCTGAGGATTCTATATATATTTTCTGATATACTTTTCCTTTTGTTATATTACTTCCCGTCTTACAGGAGAAAAATAGTTACTGAGAATCTCAGGAATTCTTTTCCGGAAAAATCAACTGAAGAAATTGTTCTTATCGAAAAGAAATTTTACAGACATCTGGCTGATCTTTTTATCGAAACACTGAAACTTACTCACCTGAGCAATGAAGAGCTGAAGAAAAGGGTTAAATTAAACAATCCGGAATTAGTCAATCAGCTTTGTGATTCAGGCCGTGACGTGGCTGCAGTATCAAGCCATTATAACAACTTTGAATGGATGGTTATATGCTTTACTCTTTACTCAAAATATAAATGTATCGGAGTAATCAAGCCGCTCAAGAGCAAAATGTTCAACAAGTTCATAAACAATAACAGGGTTAGAAATAATGGAGAACTGGCTCCGATGCAAATGATCGTCAGGAGAATTATTGAAAACCACAGCAATAACATCAGAGCCATTTACGGATTCATAGCGGACCAAACACCTGCTAAAACCCTGATTGAATATTATACCGATTTCCTGAACCAGGAGACTCCTGTTTTTCTTGGAATTGAGAAGATTGCTGCAAAGTTTGACATGTCGGTGGTTTATCTTGATATTCAGAAGGTCAGACGAGGATATTATAGCCTGACTGTTGAATTATTATTTGAAAGTACCAGAGGTCTGCCAAAATACCAGGTTACTGAAGCACATGTTAAACGGCTTGAACAAATAATCAAAGAAAACCCGGAATTCTGGCTATGGACGCACCGGAGATGGAAATATAAAAAAGAGGCTGTAAATGATTAAAGCTGCTGTTGTTATACTTAACTGGAATGGTATTGCCTGGCTGCAGAAATTCCTTAAAACAGTTGTAAGGTTTTCAGCCGGCCCGGATATAGTGGTCTTTTTTGCGGATAATGGCTCAACAGACGGATCACCAGAGTGGGTTTCAGAAAATTTTAATGAAGTCACAATAATCAGGTTCGAAAAGAACTATGGATTTGCCGGAGGGTACAATCTGGCGTTGAAAGAGATAACCGCAAAATACTTCGTACTATTAAACTCTGATGCTGAAGTCACTGAAGGCTGGATTGAGCCTATGATTAAGCATCTGGAGGAGAATCCTGATGTGGCATCCTGCCAGCCCAGGATCCGGTCATTTTTTAACAGGGATTCTTTTGAATATGCCGGTGCGGCCGGAGGATATATTGATAAATTCGGATACACATTCTGCAGGGGACGTATTTTTGAACATATCGAAAAAGATTCAGGTCAGTATGATAACTCCACCGATATATTCTGGTCGTCAGGAGCTTGTATGATGGTCAGGTCGGAAGCATGGAGGCTCTGCGGGGGATTTGACGATGATTTTTTTGCACACATGGAAGAGGTGGATCTGTGCTGGAGATTTCACCTGGCCGGATTTCGTGTTTCCAATGTTCCAGGATCCATAGTATATCATGCCGGTGGAGGCTCGCTTCCTTATGATTCAAAACTTAAAACCTACCTGAATTTCCGCAATAATCTTTTTATGCTTTACAAAAACTTACCTGACAATAAGTTACATAAAACAATCTTTATAAGAAAAATTCTGGACGGAGTGGCAGCACTCATTTTCATTATAAAAGGCAGACCAGGAAATGCAAAAGCTGTCTGGAACGCCCATATAGATTATTATAAAAGTGCTAAATCGCTGAAACTTAAAAGGGAAGCTGTGAGAAAATTAACAAGAAACAAAAATGTTAGTCATTTGGTGAACAAGAGCATTGTTTTCAGGTTTTATATTAAAGGAGAAAAAACCTTCAGCAGTCTCAACATCTGAATTTGATTTGAATGAAAACATACCAGTTAATAGTGTTCTTTGCAGTTGTTCTTACAATCTACTCCCTGACAAATATTTATATTTATTCCAGGGGATATGGCTCTATATCCGCCTTCCAGAATAACAAATTATGGTATCTGGTAATTTTCATCCTTCTGGCATCAACTTTTATTTTTGGAAAAATCCTTGAGGCCCGGCATTCCTCTGTCCTGTCAGATATTCTGAATATTATCGGTGGATTCTGGATGGCTTTTATGCTTTACGGATTTCTCTTCCTTTTCCTTTCAGACATAATAGCTGTGGCCCTGCGGATAGCAGGAGTCATTAACAACGACTATATCATGGTTTTCAGGAAATGGTCATATATTATAACTCTGATGATCTCTTTCATCCTTATTGCAGGCGGATTTATTAACGCAATTGTTCCGAACGTGAAAAGCTATAATATCACGATCAACAAGTCGGCAGGCGCTCTGAAGGATTTCAGGATTGCCGCTGTCTCGGATATACATCTTGGCAGCATTATCAGGAAAAGGAGTATCAAGAAGCTTTCCGAGATACTTTTAAAACTTAAACCTGATCTGGTCCTTCTTCTTGGTGATATCGTGGATGGTGAAATAGGTCCCGTTTTGCGTGGTGACCTTTTGCAGTATTTCACCTGTCCGAAATGCAGTGACGGACTCTATGCAATTACAGGGAATCATGAATTTATAGGAGGCGCAAAACGGACTATCCCCTATATTGAAGGCAAGGGAATAAGAATTTTAAAGGATGAAGTTGTGACAATAGAAGGCGGAATACAATTGATCGGCAGGCTTGACAGGGACTCAAAAAGATTTTACGGAAAGGAGCGCAAACCGCTTGCTGAACTGATGGATGCTGTTGATCCTTCCAGTCCGGTTATACTGCTTGATCATCAGCCTATTGAACTTGTTGAAGCTGAAAAGAACGGGGTTGATCTTCAGCTGTCGGGCCATACACATAATGGCCAGATGTGGCCTTTAAATCACCTTACTGCAAAAATGTATGAACTGAGCTATGGCTATAAGAAAAGAGGCAGCACGCAATATATTGTATCCTCCGGATTCGGCCTCTGGGGTCCAAGGGTAAGATCGGGCAGCCGGTCTGAAGTGCTGGTTATCAATATTAAGTTTCGAACAGATACTGACAAAGCTGAAATAAAGAATAACTAGAGCAGATCATATATCTTCTCAAGAGTCATTCCTCTCGAACCTTTTATAAGAATCAGACACCCCTTGACAGGTTCTGTCTTAAGATACTCCCGCAGTTTTTCGACATTATGAAACGACTTAATGTCAGTTCCAGAAGAGACCTTTTGAAAAGTGCTTCCAACCAGGAATACCTTTTCGGGTTTCAGAGATTGGATCGCCCCGAGAAGCTTCAGGTGTTCCTCTTCGCTTTTATCCCCAAGTTCCAGCATATCCCCAAGTATCAGTATTCTTCTGCTTGTTTTGAGTTCAAAAAATGAATTTATGGCGGCCATCATGCTTATCGGGTTGGCATTATATGAGTCGCAGACGAGGGTATTGTTCGGAGTTGTTTTTACCTGCGACCTGTTATTGCCCGGCTGATATTTGCCAACGGCTTCGGCAATATCCTCCATTTCGACCCCGAGAAACAAACCTGTTGCTATTGCTGCCTTTATATTTTCAAGGTTATATGCACCAAAAAGACCAGTTTGAATATCATAAGTTTTATGCTGATATTTTACTTTGACAGCCAGATTCATCTCTGAAGGCAAAGCTTCAACAACCAGTTCCACGCCAGTCGGATTTGAGTATGGAACACCCCTGTTCACTATCTTATATATCTTCTCGGTCAGGAATGGATTCTTATCGTCGTAAATAGCAATACCATTAACTTTCCTGAGATGCTCATAAAGCTCCGTTTTAGCTTTCATGACTCCGTCGAATGAGCCAAAACCTTCAAGATGAGCTGTTCCAACGTTAGTTATTATACCATAATCGGGCCTTGCAACATTGCATAATGCCCTTATTTCTCCAAGGTGATTGGCCCCCATCTCCAGTATCATCATCTCGGTATCCTCAGGCGCCGATAAAATGGTAAGCGGTAATCCGATCTCATTATTAAGGTTTCCTTTTGTGTAGTGGACCTTAAGTTTCTTTGACATTATGGCGGCAATGAGTTCTTTTGTGGTTGTCTTCCCGTTGGTGCCGGTTATAGCCAGGACCGGAGCCTTGATCATTTTCCGGTGGCACAGTGCCAGACCAGCCAGTTCGATAAGACAGTCGTCGACCAGGATTGTCTTTTCGGATTCATATACGGGATCATCTATTACAGCATATGAAGCTCCCTTCTCAAGGGCTTCGGCGGCATACTTGTTCCCATTGAAGTTCTGGCCCCAGAGAGCAAAAAACAACTGCCCTTTTTTTACGGTACGGGAATCGGTAGAGACTCCTGTTGACTCTTCTTTGTATATCCTGTAAAGCTGTTCTGTTTTCATAACTTTAAAAAAAAGCCTCATTATGGAAGCATAATGAGGCAATATAATTAAAATTCTTTTATTCCCCTAAAATCCTGACGGGCTTCCTACCCTGATCATAGCACACCTGAACCCGATATCATCGCGGCAGCTTTCCTGATCAAGGAATCTCCTTGTTGAAGGATTGAGCCAGTATGCCCTGTCTTTCCATGATCCGCCCTTATATACCCTGGCATTGTCATTAATAAGGGTAAAGTACTCTTTCTCCTCCTGAACATACATTCTTGAAGAACCTTTTTTATTGTCCTCAACGTTCCAGTCGGCACCACCAATAATTGATGATGGAATATCACCATCCCTGTAATTCCTGTAATCGCCCTTTTGATAATTATACCTGTTTGCTACATCCATATCCTTAACGGTATCGATATAAAGACGCCCGAGCTTGTCTTTGCCTACTGTCTGTCCGTTGGCGTCTCTCCTGAGATCAGTGAAAACGTTGCCCCTGTAAGGATTAAATCCATCAACATCCTGTGAAGTGAGAGGGCGGTAAACATCCTGAACCCATTCATTGACATTTCCTGCCATGCAGTAAAGACCATAATCATTTGGCCAGTAAGATTTCACGTCGGTGGTTATGCTTCCATTGTCATTCAGACTGCCAGCAACTCCCATCATATCTCCCCTGCCGCGAACAAAGTTGGCCATCATCTCACCACGCGATTTTTTTGCAGCATTCCTTACGTTATGACCGTCCCACGGGTAGATTCTTCTTTCATAAACACGTTCTTCAAATGTATTGCCCCTGAGAGCGTATGCGGCAAATTCCCATTCTGCCTCAGTTGGAAGCCTGTATGCTGGCAGAAGCAATCCGTCTTCAAAATTTGTACGTCTTTCAGTCTGATTGGGATTAAGGCTTTCGCGAAGCTGATTAACAACACCTTCATACTGACCTGCCAGATAAGCTTCTGTATTGAAGTTCTTCTCATTTAGCTGATTTGGATCGGGATTAAGTTCTCCTTCATCGATAAGCAGCTGCTCATTCACCCTGTCAGTTCTCCAAAGGCAGTAATCATTTGCTTTAATCCAGCTGACACCTACAACAGGATAGTTGTTATATGAAGGGTGCCTGAAATAATACTGGACATACGGATCATTGAAACCCATCGGACTTCTCCATACAAGTGTGTCAGGCAAAGCTCTTCTGAAAACTTCGGGATAATCCTTGTAAACCCTTTTTATCCAGAACAGGTATTCACGATAGTCAACGTTTCTTACCTCCGATTCATCCATGTAAAATGACGATACGGTAACAGTTCTGGGTATATTGTTCCAGTCAAACATCACATCCTGTTCCACACGCCCCATTGTAAAACGACCTCCTTCAATAAGCACAAGGCCGGGACCTGTTTTCTGTTCCGCACCTAATGCAACTTCAAATCCTCCATTGTCAGGGTCATTATACTTCCACCCCGTAGTGGATGAAACATTCGAGTCGCCTCTCTTGCCCCCCTTGCACGAAAAGAGAATCAGTGCAGCAATGAATATAACCGACAAGGTTCTGAATCTATACATAACTCCTTAATTTTAATGCATTTATGAATTTATAAATTTACTTTATTCTGAAAAAGTTTTTTGGACACCAAATATAACTACATATAAGGGACATTTATTGTACTGAATTTAATTCTTTTTTCAACATTGTGTAAACTGAAGGTCAGGCCAGTCTGATGGATAAGAGAAAATGGCAATAATGTATTGCCCGATGCCAGATTGAACCTGTAATTGTAAAACAAGCCAAGTTTTTCTCTCCTGAATGAAAATCCTGTCTGAACATCAATGTTCTTATTATTATTAACCAGAAGTACAGAGCTGAAGGACAGGTAATTGCTTTCAAGCACTGCTCCGGCACCTGCACAAATGTATTTTCCCTGCAACTCAACTGAAGCAAGCGGCAGGATTTTCAGATCACTCCCTTTTTTCAGATCAATATCTGCAATTAAATGTATCAGATATTTTCGCTTAAGCCTTTCAACATAAGATCCGTCTCCATCAAGATCAGGCTGGGTAAGATGAGTGATGGCAAATCCACCTGCCAGCTTTTTGTAAATAACCATAAAACCTGTGCCGACATCAAATACTGTATTGTTTTCGTTTGACATTAATTCGGACGATGGAAAAGAAACTCCGCCCATAGGATCGATCTGATCAGGAAAAACAGCATCTCTGAAATTAAAACCGCGATGAAAAAATGCGGCAGAGAGCCCTGCATTTATAAACAGATCCTTACCTGCCTGCAAAAAATAAGAATATGTCAGGCCTCCTCTAAGATCGTTAACTATTCCGCCGATATAATCATTTGAAATGTAGAAACCAGCTCCTCCATGGAGCGCCTGGAAGTACGAATCATATGAAACAAAGACAGAGTGGAAATTATAATGATTCCCCGGATAGAAATTAAGATACGAGAGCCTCATTGTCGCATCCGGGCTGCAGCCTGCAAAAGCAGGATTATTAACTATCATGGTCTGGTAACCGGGACCATAATCTGTCTCCTGACAAAATAAGGCTTCAGAAAAAATGAAAAACAGGATGCATATCAATCCCGGACGGTTTGTCATAGTATTAAATACTTTAATATCAACGTAGCGAGCATGTTTAAAATTTCATTCAAAACCATTTTCATTCTGCAAAATAAAATAAAAACCTGAACTACATTTCTATCTTTGCCATGAATAATGGTGAGACCAGTGAAAATAGTGTGTTTTGCGGTTATGCTTTTCTCCCTGAATATGACCGTCAGCGGAATTGCGGAAAGTTACTCTTCTTCCTCAGTTCTCTCCTCAGGCAAGTGGATTAAAATCGCAATTACGGAGGATAACATCTACAGAATTGACTTTTCCAGACTGAAACAGATTGGACTGGATTATCCGGCAAATCCCAGGATTTACGGTAACAATCAGGGACAGCTCTCTTACCATATTGACGGTTCAGAACCTGATGATCTGAAGGAAATAGCTATTTACACCTATACAGGCAGTGACGGAGTCTTTAATGAAGGTGACTATCTCCTGTTTTATGGTAAAGGGACAAACAGGTGGATTTATGATAATTCCACCGGAGATTTCGACTACCTGAGGCATAATTATTCCGATACTGCATTCTATTTTGTAACTTCGGGACCGGTTCAGGGCAAAAGAATCGGGCCTGCCGATAGATCAGCGTTACAGCCGAATTACTTTTCTGCTGTATCTGATGCCTTGTTTATTCATGAAAAGGAGACTGAAAACCTTCTTCATTCCGGAAGAGAGTGGTATCAGCCGGCAAGTTATTCAAAAGATACCGAAATAAATCCGGGATTCAAGGATATTGTAACTACAGATAAAATAAAATACGCAATAAGAGTTCTCGCAAGAGCTTCTGCTTCAACCCTTTTCAGATTGATTGAAAATGGAACTGTACTCAGCACATTACCCATTAACGGGATCAACCTGGCTTCCACAACGGGAACTTATGCCCAGGCCGCGCTGGCAGAAGGTGAATTCATTCCATCAT
>Ga0315288_10002005_pt1 | contig 26391 bp, 25 predicted proteins | sample YL17G11_20_MG_FD_203454 | JGI IMG/M metagenome (GOLD analysis project Ga0315288, IMG submission 203454) | Sediment microbial communities from Yellowstone Lake, YNP, Wyoming, USA - YL17G11_20 | ecosystem: Environmental > Aquatic > Freshwater > Lake > Sediment | place: USA: Wyoming | collected... | reverse complement strand
AGCCGCCTCCAGTCCTCTACCGATGCAAGCTGAAGCGCGCTCAGCGTCCCGCCGCGGAGCACTCCAGGTTTCGTGCCGCACCGACCTTCCGCCTGCAGATCCTCCGGCAGGACCCACCATTGCGGTCTCCAATGGAGCCCATCGTGGAGGTTCAGGACCTGCGGACCGTGTTCCACACCGACGCGGGCGTGGTGTGCGCGGTGTCGGCGAGTAGGAGACGGCCCGCGCAGGACGAACATACTCGGACGTGAGGCATGAGCCGCCGCGGCTCACCGAGGAGGACACACTGTGCTGAAGGCCATTACGCAGCTCGTGTACGGCAGCGACCGCCCGATCCCTGAGTTCCTGCAGTTCGCCAAGCGCGCCGGCTATGAGGGCGTCGAGTTGGTCATGACGATGTCGGGTGACCTGAACCTCGAAGCTACGCGGGATGATTACGCGCGCATCAAGGGGGCCGGCCGGGAATCTGGGATCGCATTCACGTCGATATGCGCGGGCGGCGGCGTCCGTCCCGACGCGTTGGTAACCTCGCCGGACCCGGCGATGCGCAGGGCGGCCCGGGACGCGTTCGCCAAGTGCTGTGAGGCGGGGGAGGCGCTCGGGATCGGTGCCCTACTCGTCGTCCCCGGCGTCGTGACCGCGGAGATCCAGTATGATGTCGCCGTCGACCGCGCGCGGGAGGAGCTGTCGAAGCTTGCCCCCGTGGCGGCCAACCATGGTGTCGTCCTGTGCGTCGAGAACGTCTGGAACAAGATGTTCATGTCGCCCACGGAGATGCGTGACTTCGTGGACAGCATCGACAGCCCGTCCGTGCAGGCGTTCCTGGACGTGGGCAATATGCTCATTTGGGGTTTCCCCGAGCACTGGGTGCGCATTCTCGGTGCTCGCACGCATCGGGTACACTTTAAGGACTTCCGACGACAGGGGTATGAGTTTGTCCAGTTGATGGACGGCGATGTGGACTGGCCCGCCGTCATGGCCGCCCTGCGTGACACCGGCTACGACGGCCCGGTGATCCAGGAGGTGGGCGGCTCCGAGGAAGAGTTGATCGAGACGCGGCGGCGAATGGAGCAGATCCTGGCGATGTGAGGCGTGGGGAACCTGCCCGCGCGCGCGTCGTCCGAGTGACGGGGTGCAAGCGTACTGGCCGCCGTCTCGCGGCGGACCGACGAAGAGGGGTGCAGTACATGCGCAGGATGATGATTGGCTTCATGGCCGTAGCACTGATCGGGTTCGTATGCTCCCTGGCCCAGGCCGCGCCCGAGGACGACATTCGGGCGACGATGGATACGCTGTTGCAGAAGGTGGTGGCGAAGGACGCCGATGGGCTGAAGGGCCTGATCGACTCCCGAGGGTTCACGTCGCTCGACGCTACGGAGACCCCCCTCAAGCTGGCCAAGGCCGACGAGTTCGTGAAATGGGCCGTCAGCCAGGACGTGCCGGCCGATACGAAGATCACGAAGATCGACACGGAGGTCTGGGGTAGTGTCGCGAAGACGGTGGCCACGGTGGGCGAGGACCCCGGTGTCAAGGTTTTCGCCGTGCTCTGTCGCGGCGCTGGGAAGTGGGTCCTCAATGGCGTCGCCCTGTTCGACACCCTGGCGGACGATAGCGAGGGGGCCCGGGTCGCCAAGGAGATCCAGCAGGCGTTCGCCAAGGTCAGCGACGAGGGAGACCCATCCGCTGCCATTGACTACCTCAACGAGGATGCCTTCGTCACGGTGGCCAGTGACCCCGCGGGTCAGTCCAACGTGTTCACTGACTCCAAGATCCTCCGCCAGATGCTCGACATGGTCGCGTCGGGCGGCGAGATGACGGCGAAGTTCGCCGACCCCGTCGCGCAGGGCAACAAAGCGGCGGGGTTCGTCGTGACGAATGTGGACATCAACCTGGGCACGATGGCGCTCTCGATGCGCGGCGTGTTCCTTGTTGCCAACCTCGATGGTGAGTGGGTCGTGCCTCTCGCCGCGCTCGGAACAGCGCCGGAGAAGACCGCGAAGTAGGGCGTTGGCACAACGAAGGATGGGCCGGTGCGAGGATCGCAACTACATCAACGGGCGGTCGGGTTTGCTCTGCCCCTGGTCATCATTGCGCTGCCGGTGCTCGCCGGCGATCGTGCGGTCACGGTCGCCGGCTGCCACTCTCCCACGTGCTCACCCAAGGACGACCTGGTGGCCTATGTCCACTACGGAGTCCGCGCCGACGGGACGGTCGCACAGGACCTGTACGCGATGAACCTGGACGGCACCAGGACCTGGCGCCTGTCCACAGCTTCGATGGTCTGGGACCCGAGCTTCAACAAGGACGGTACCGCTGTCGTGTGTAGCGCTGTGAGGCTCGACGAGCCCGGGCGGGCGGGGCTGTGGGTGATCGCGGTGCCCCAGGGCACGCCGCGGATGCTGGTGCAGTACAGCTCGGCAACGGCTCCGTTCGCGCCGGCCTTCTCGCCAACCGGGGATGCGGTGGCCTTCATCCGCAGCGAGGATGACTCCGGCCGTCGGGCGGCGATCTGGAAGCTGGACTCCCTCCGCGGCGTGACGGACATGCTCCCTCTGCACCATACGCTGACGCTCTCCCAGGCCGGAGGGCTCATGTGGATGCCGGACGGCGTCAACCTGCGTTTCCTTGCGGTCGAGGCGCGCGGAACCGACCACTGTCTGGGTCTCTTCGAGATCAACACGGAGAATGAGAAGGTCCGCAGTGTCTACGCCTTCGAGCCGGACGAGGCCATTACGGATCCCGCCATGTCTCCGGATGGCAAGGCGTTTGCCTATATCCGCCATAGCGCGAGCGGCGCGACCCTGATGGTGCGGGAGGAGACTCAGCCGGAACCGCGCCCACTGGCGCCCGTGGTTGTCGCCGAGAAGCGGATTGCCTGCCCGTTCGAGAGCGATGTGTGTTTCACGCGCGATTCGGAGGCCGTGGTCTACGTGAGTGGCACGGACCTGAGGATGTGCGATCTCACGGCCACAGGGCGAGGGGCATCGCCCGTGTTCGTTGATGAGTGTCACAAGCATCTGGAGGACATCCGCGATGCTCTGCAGATCTACTCCGTCGGGCATGACGGCCGACTCCCGGCGCCCGCTGAAGGCGATAGCAAGCCGGAGTTCTGGGTCAATGAGATCTGGCGAGCATTGTCCAAGCCGGAAAGCATCCGATGTCCGTCTGATTCATCGGTAGGGGTCACGAGCTACGTGTTCCCGCTGGAGATGCACGGGCGGGCCTGGAGCGAGATCAAGGACACGAAGGAAGTGCTGGTGCGCGAGCGTGAGCCTCGGCACGGCCCGGCTCCTCTCCGGATACTGGGAGATGGTACGGTGCTAGGGCCGACCGAGTAGGGGTTGAGAGGTATGGGAGCATGGCGCCGTGGGCCTCTGGGGCTTGGCGCGGCCATAGTCGCCGCGCTGCCGTGGGTCGTCGGCTGTGGGCCCACGTCGGTCCCGTTGAACGTGGCGGAACTGGGTGAGCCCGCGCCGCAGTTCACCCTGACGGACGTGGATGGCGGCACGTTCTCCCTTCAGGAGGCGGTGGCGGCCAAGCCCCTGGTGCTCGTTTTCCTGCCTGGCTGCACTTGAGCATCGGGACTTCGCCTGACGCAGTTGGCGCAGGCCTACACCGAGATCCAGACCGCGGGCGGCGAGCTTGTGGTCATCGCCATGAGCGATGTGCAGACGGTTCAGAGCACGATCGAGAGCAAGGGCCTGACCTATCCATTGTTGCCCGATCCGGACCGCTCGGTCATCGGAACGCTGTACGCGTACGCCCCCACCGATGAGAAGCCTCCAGCCGCCACCTACGTGGTGGACACGGAGGGGATCGTCGTCTTCGAGCGCATCGAGACCGGGACAAACGTCGCCCCGACCACGCAGGAACTGGTGGACGCGGTCACGCAGGCCCAGTGAACGTGAGTCCGGGCAAGGGGCGCGTGCCCGCTCCTCCACCGGCTAGTCGGACGATCCCTAGCCTCCATCGTCCTCATGGTCGACGAGATCGAGGATGCTGTCATCGACGATGACCACGGCGCTCGCGCTCTGGTCGTCGAGAGTCACGATGACCACCCCGAGGCCGGCCTCCGTGGCCTTGAACGTACCGTCCGGCTGGAGCACGCCTCCCGTACCGTGGAACGTCCAGACGGGGAGCAACTCGTCCACCTCGGAGCCCGTCACTTCGACGTCGAAGTCGACGGTCTGGCCGGGGGCCACTGTGATGGTGGCGGGCGAGATGGTGATGCCGTCCACGCGCGCGTTGGGTGTCTCCTCACCAAGCCACACCACGAACGACGCGGGTTTGTCCTTGGTGATCCTGACTTTGACGCTTCGCCCCATGAGCCCGGGGACACGGGTGGGCGGACGCACGATGAGGGTGGCGTTGCCTTCCGGCACGCCTGTGAAGCCGAAGTGGCCGTCGGCGACAGTGTATGGGTAGTGCATGGCTCCGCCGTGGTCCTGGACGCGCACAAAGGCTCCGGTGACCGTCTGCCATGCTGTGCCGTCCGGCCAGCCGCGGTCCGTAGGGCCGCTCGATGACAACGCCAGGGCGCGAGCGACGCTGTCCACCTGCACGACCTGCACGTCGACGTCGCCGCCGCTAGGTACGCTGCCGCCGGAGAGGCCGTCGCTGGGGCCATCGCTGATAGTGTTGCCCCCCGAGACGCACCCGCTGAGTCCCAGTAGCAGGAATCCGGCGAGGACCCCGGTTGCCGTACCCTTCATGCGCGTCACATCCTATCCCTAGGCGGGCGCCGAGCCCCCCGCGCCGCTCGGCGCGGGAAGCAGTGTCGACAGCGTGGCGGCGTCCGCCGAGCGCCACTGGTGCAGTGTCCGGTCATCTGGTCCCATACCTTCCCTCACCGCTCGCTCCCGGAACGCCCAGAAGAGGTCGGGCACACGCAAGAGGTTCGCCCCAAGGTTATGACGAGCGAACTTGTCCGCTTGCTCCAGGATGTTGGCGTGGACTTGCTCGAGGACCTGCCCTCGCTCCTCCTCGTCCGAGACGGCGCGCGCCAGAGCGATCCGGGCGCGGAGCGTCGTCCACGGCACGCCCGTCTCCTCCGCGAGCCCGATGGCCTCCCGAGCGTGGCGAAGCGCGTTCACGCGGTCGCCACATGCTGCCTCCGCCAGCGCCGAAACGCGCAGTGCCTCTGCCAGCAGGTGATTCGCCGTCGAGGGTCTCGCTACCCCCCGGGCCGAGTCGGCGAGCTGCAGTGCTCGCGGCCCACCATCCTCTCGCCAGCAGTTCACTTCCGCCTGGATGAGCTTCGCCCAAGCGGCATAGAGCGGCGCGCCGATGCGGCTGGCGAGGTGGAGCGCCCCCCTGGCGTAGGACTCGGCATCGGAGAGCAGCTCGCTCTCCAGGTGGGCCCGAGCCAGCGCCAGCCCTGCGAACAACTCCGGCATGGCCCCGTGGCCCTTCGAGGCCAGATCGTACCCCGCTCGCCCGCTCTCTCGAGCCTCGTCGAAGCGCCCAGCGACAGTGTACCACTCGCACTCGCAGGCGTGCGCCGCCGCCATCCGCGCCTTGTCGCCCGCGAGGTCGGCGAGACGTAACGAGCGGTCCAGATGGCCGAAGGCCATGCCGGGTTCGCCCATGCGCAGAAGGCAGAGCCCGTAGGTCAGGTCCGCCTCCAGGGTCTGGTCGTGCAGCCCCGCCTCGCGCGCCGCCTCGGCGGCCCGGCGCGCATACCGAGCCCCGGAGCGGTAGCGCCCCCGCGCGATGGCCACGTTGGCGCGGTTGGCCTGGATATACGTCTGCTCGAACGGGCCGGGATCGCCATTCGCGGCCTGGCTTGCTTCCTCCTCCGCGCTGTCCAGCTGCGCCCAGGCCTCCTGCAGCTTGCCGACCTGCTCCAGGATGGCCGCTACGGACAGCCCGGCGATCCATCGCTTCCGAGCGTCGCGCGATACGGTCAGCTCGCGGGCATGCTCCAGGGCTGCATCGAACTCCCCGATGCTCTGCAGCGAGCACACCAGGCTCTGGCGACACGCGCGCACGCCGGTTTCCTCCCCGGCCTCCGCGAACAGGTCGAGGGCGCGGCGGAAGCACCGTGTCGCATCCGCGAACGCGCCAAGCTGGAGATGGCAGTTGCCGGCCCGGAAGTGGGCCCGGGCCTCCAGCACCTTGTCCTCGAGCTGCTCGGCCAGCGTCACGAGCTGCATATAGGTCATCGCCGCTCGAGCATGGTCTGGCGGCGACGTCAGAGCGGTGCCCAGGCTCAGAAGGTGGTCCGCCCTCGACGACAGGGTCTTGGGGTCCTCCAGGCGCCTCGGCCCGCCCGCCGAGGTGGTCGGTGCCGCCGCATCGTCGTCGCCTTCGGAGTAGAAGTAGGGCAGAGGCTTGCCTGTCAGGTGCGCGATGCGCTGCATGACATCTATGCGTGCGAGGGTCGTCCCATTCGCATAGCGGTAGACGAGCGCGCGGGAGCACCCCAAAGCGACCGCGAAGTCGCTCAGGGAGCCGAAGCCCGCTTCCATGATCGCCGCCTGGATGCGCTTGCCGTGCTCCAAACGGCCCTCGGGTGTCGCGAAATCCCAGCGTGCCAACGTCGAGACCCCGTTCCACTATGTGGAGCCAGTGTACATGCCCGAGGGTCGTTCGTCGGGCAAAAGGGGATGGAACGTCGCAGTCCTGTAGACTCCCACGGGTCGTGGCGCCCGTCGGCGCGAGGTGGCTACCGCGCGGACGCCGAGCGCGTCGGCCGCGCCTGTGGCAGTTGCTCGCCGGGTGTCGACGGGTAGGGAAGAGGAATGTTCCACCGGCGCGGCGCCGAGTACGCCGGTTCGGTGTAGGTCAGGCCTTCCTCGAAGAGGATGTCGAAGTAGCCGATGTCCAGGGGCGTGATGGTCTTCGTGCCAGACCAGTCCGACCCTGTGAGCTTCCGCGCATCGCGCATGAGGGCGATGTCGCCCCAGTTCGAGAGCTGCTCGTCCTGAGGTATCGTCCAGTAGCCCGTGTACTCCGCGTTCTGATACCCGTCCAGCAGCTTACGGAGGGCGCGACTCTCCCGCGGGTTAGTCAACTCCTCCAGGAGAATGGTTGGCGTCGCCTTCCCATCGGCATCGATGTACCGGTGGGCGAAGATGGCCCATGCGCGGCCGGCAATCGTGTAGACGGAGTACACGCCGCGGCCCGTCGCGTCCAGCCGGGCGATCTTCACCGTGTCGTCCCGTAGCCGGACCAGCATGTACTTCTCGACGCCGGCGCCGGTGTTCTGCTCGAGGTACGCGAGGCCGTTGTCCGGGCCGACCTCGATCGTGCGGCTCGCGGGGACTGGCACGCTGTTGAACACGAAGTTCGAGGCCACCTGGACCTTGCCGTCCCCGTTGGGCACGTAGACGTTGAAGCCGAGGAATGGGTACAGCCGTAGGCGGGGGATCACGCGCATCGAGCACCCGAAATAGCGCGGGAACTTGTGCTCGGCCAACACGGGCGTGCGTTCGAGGACGAAGGGCCCCGTGTAGATGAAGCAGTCGCCCGGGTTCTTCGCCAGGTGCGCCTGGTCCGGCGTCGCCAAGGTCTGCGGAGCCACCGTGCCTTCCGGGACCGGGGGGGCCCGGCGCATGGCCGTGACTTCGTCCATCGCCCCGCGCGTGAACGGAACGACATCGTAAGGTGGCCACTCGGGGGCAGGCGTTACATGGCCGAATGCCGGCGCGAAGGGCGGCAGCGCGACGTCCGGGTTCGCGCGCGGCAGGTAGGGCACGCCCCCCACCCCACCGTCCTCGACCCGCGCCCCCTCGCCCTGGAGGATGTACGATGGTTGCCCCGTGGCCGCCTGGGTCGGGGCCGGGGTGTCGTCGGTTTTCGCCTGCGAGCTCTGAGAACCCGGGCAGGGGTAGGCCTCGCTCGGGCACTGGTGACGGACCATGTAGGGCGGGATCCAGTAACGGTCGCGACACGCACCGCCCGCCAGCGCGCAACACACGCCGCAGCCGTTGGTGCTGCGATGGTCCCCGGCGGCCGCTCCCTCCGGAAGCACCGCGATCGTCGACAGCAGGAGCCATGCCGCCGAGACCGGCAGCAACCAGTTAGGCAACCGCATGGCCGCTCAGTGTCTCCACTTGTCGCCGCGTCTGGAGCGGCGCCGACGGTCCGCCACGTTGGCGAACCGCCCGTCCTCCGAACACGCAATCCCGCTAGCCGTATCGTATTCTACCGGCGAGCCCCGGCGGGGACAACCCACGGCCTTGCGGACCCCGCCCCCACACTGGGGGCAGGGGCGCGCCCGACGTCCCGAGAACCCCTACCCCAGCACCGGCGTGCCCCGGTTGGCGTTGGAGTCCCGGCGGGCGTTTCATGCCCCCAGGGGCCTAACGACGCTCCGGGGCCCGTGGTTGCACGAGAGTTGGGCTGACGGGCCGTCTCTGGCTCGGCGGGCCGGCGTGGTCTCTGAAGGAGATTCGGGATGGCTGGTTTGCTCTATCGCGAGGACATGGACGAGGTGCGCGCGCGCTTGACGACCTGGTGGAACGGCGGCGATATCGGTCGGCCCGCCATGCAGCTCCATGCCCCTCGGACGCAGCCCGTTGAGAGCATCCCGGCACTGCCCGAACCGGCGGGCTGGACCGGCCCCTACTCCACGAAGGACTTCGGCTACCGGGTGGACCTCGGCTTGAGGCAATGCCTCGGCACCCAGTATCTGGGAGAGGCGGTGCCGTTCGTCGCGCCCGACCTGGCCCCCGATTGCCTGGCGCTCTACCTCGGGTGCCATGGGATCGAGATGCCCGGCACCGTGTGGTGCGAGCCGTTCATGGACGACCCCGACGAGGCACGGTTCGTCTTCGATCCAGCGAACTTCTACTGGGACTTCAGCTACCGGCTCGCCCGCGAGGAGAAGCGGCTGGCCGGGCACAAGATGCTTATCCAGTTCCCGGATCTGATCGAGGGCCTGGATACGCTGGCCGCGATGCGGGGTACGCATCGGTTGCTCATCGATCTTCTCGAGCGGCCCGAGTGGGTACGCGGATGCCTCAGGCAGATCACCGACCGTTACTTCCAGTGCTACGACCTGTGGTACGACCTCATTCGCGACAAGGTCGGCGGATCCCACTTCTGGGCTTGGGCCCCGGGGCGGATGGCGAAGTTCCAGTGCGACTTCTCCGCGATGATCGGCCCCGGCATGTTCCGCGAGTTCATGTACCCGGTGCTGTGTGAGATGTCGGAGCGCGTGGGCTACTGCATGTACCACTGGGACGGTCCAGGGGCGATCCCGCACCACGATTGCCTCCTGGAGATCCCAAGTCTCGGCATGCTGCAGTGGACTCCGGGCGCGGGAGTCGAGCCGGTGGACGATCCGCGCTGGTGGCCGCTCTACCACAAGACTGTCGACGCGGGGAAGAGGGTCTACGTGGGTGGATGCTCCGGTATCGACCAACTCCGCGCACTCCGCCGCGAGTTCGGCGGGAAGCTCAACCAGTTCCTCATCTCGATGTGGCTGCCCGACGCGGCGCAGGCGGACGAGGCGCTGGCCGTGGCTGCCGGCGCGTAGGGGCACTGGTCACCACGTCCGCGGCGCTCAGCCGATGGCCGCCGCGATGATCGTGCGCGTCTTCTCGAGGGCTGTGCGAGCGACGACCCGCGGGTCCTGGTCCCAGTGCGCCCGGTTGAACATCTCGATGGACAGGGGTCCGCGGAACCCGATCTCGTGAAGGTCCCTGACGAACTCGACAAGCGGGAGAACCCCGTCCCCCGGGTAGATGCGGTGCTCGTCCCCCAGTTCCGACTGGGACGGGAAGCTCGGCACATCGTTGAAGTGGCACACAGCGACGGAATGGCCGTTCACGTGCCGGATGCCCTTGAACATGGACCCACCGCGGTAGAGGTGGAATGTGTCGCAGACGAGGCGAGCCGCCTCGTGGTTAGCGTCGATGAGGATCGCCATCGCCTGCCCGAGCCGATGCACCCCCTGGAAGAAGCCCACGAACTCGATGGCCGGTGCGATGCCGATGTCCGCGCCCATCAGGACCAGGTCCCGGTAGCGAGCAGCACACCACTCGAGGTCGATGTCGGGTCGGTCCGGGGTGGGGAGCGCGGCGACGTGCCGGGCGCCGGCAGCCTTCGCCTGTCTCATGCGCATGCGCGTGCCATCGAGTGACTGCTCCCACGCCTCTTGCGTCGCGGGCATGGAATCCCAGAGCCCGATGACGTTGGGCACGAACAGCCCCAGATCGGTGATGAGCTTGCCGAGGTCCTCGAGCGACCTCCCGGAACGGTCGTGGTCCTCCAGCTCGCTAGACCATAGCTCGATGCCGTCGTAGCCCATCTCCGCGGCGATGCGGACCTTCTGCTCGAGCGGCGTCGGGCGGATGGTGCTCGTGTTCAGTGTGACGGTCATCCCCGGCGAGGCCGATGGTGCAGACTCGGATCGCCCCACCCACCCGGCAGCGGCGAGCGTAGCCCCCGCGGTCAGCAGCTTCCGTCGCGACATCCGTTCAGACATGCACTCGCTCCTCCTCGTTATGGCTCGATCCGAGGGCCCGGCACGAGTATATCAGGGCTGGGAAAGCAGGGGACAGCCACCGGTTTTGCGCGGGAGCCAGCATCCAAGGCGGACCATCGCCAGCGAAACCGGTGGCTGCCCCCGGTCTTGCGCCCGGCAAGCGCAGGGGGCAGGCCCGGCGGCCGCGAACCATCGCCCCATGCGCGCCCCCGAGAACGGTTGGGCGCATCGTTAGCCGCGTCGGAGGTACTGCAGGTCATGTCGGACAGAGTGCGCGTCGGTTTCGTGGGCGCCGGGTACATGGGCCAGAAGGCCCACCTGGACTGCTTCGTCACCATTCCCGGTTGCGAGGTCGTGGCTCTGGCCGAAGGCCGTCAGGAGACAGCCAAGCTCGTCGCTCGCAAGTACGGCATCCCCAGCATCTACCCGGACCACCGCGCGATGCTCGAGGCGGAAGACCTTGATGCCGTCGTCGCCATCATGGGCTACCACCTCCATCACTGGGTCGTCCCCGATCTCCTGGCCGCGGGGAAACACGTGCTGACTGAGAAGCCCATGTGCATCCGTACGGACACGGGCCGTAAGCTCGCCGAGGCGGCGAAGAGCGCCGGCGTGGTCTACTACGTCGGCTACATGAAGCGCTCGACACCCGCGGCGCGCATCGCCGTGCAGACCATCCGCGAGTGGCTGTCCGGCGGGAGCTGTGGGAAGATGCGCTACATCCGGGCGTCGATGCCGCCCGGGGACTGGCTCTACAGCATCGAGGGACCCGTCGGTGCAGGCGATGCGCCGCCGGCCTACGAGGGTTGTACGGCCGAGGAGCTGCCTCCGTGGCTCGACTCGCATACGCAGGGCATCTACAACGCATTCGTCAACTACTACATTCACCAGGTCAACCTTCTCCGCTACCTGTTGGGCGAGGACTATGAGGTAACGTACGTCGACCCGGGCAACACCATGCTCGCCGCCGTGTCGGCCAGCGGCGTGACAGTGACGCTCGAGATGCAGGGGTATGACCTGCGCAATGCTTGGGAGGAGACATACCGCGTCGTGTTCGACAGCGGGAAGATCGAGTTGTCGGTCCCCGCGCCGATGGCGCGCCAGCGGGGCGGCGATATCTCCATCTTCCGAGGCGGCGACGCCCAGAGCGTCGAATCGCCGGTTGTGCCTCCCCACTGGGCCTTCCTCGAGCAGGCGCGTCATTTCATCCGGTGTGTGCGCGGGGAGGAGGCGCCGTGGGGGACGCCGGAGGACGCAGTGAAGGACCTGGAGGTCGCCGAGGGACACGCTCGGCTGCTCGCGGCCCATCGGGCGCCATGAGGCCGACCCGCTGGGAGACCCGGATTCCCTTTGACAGGCGCATGGCGCGATGGTAACCTAGCCGTTCGTGCTGCGCCGTGGCGTGGCGCCGAGGAGCAGTCGACAGGACAACCTTGGTGCGGCAAGGGAGAACAGCGACCTCATGAGCAAGCGGGTCCGTTTCGAGGAGTTGGAGAGCGAGGAGTTCGAGGAGCGGGTCATCCACATCGACCGCGTGCGTAAGACGGTCAAGGGCGGCCAGCTCATCAGCTTCCGCGCACTCGTCGCCGTGGGCAACGGCAGAGGTGTCGTCGGCTTCGCGATCGGCAAGGCGCGTGGCACGCCGGACGCGATTCGCAAGGGTGTCGAGCGCGCGAAGCGGAACCTCATTCGCGTGCCGATGCACGACACTACCGTCCCGCACGAGGTCACCGCGAAGGTGGGCGGCGCCGTGGTACTCCTTCGCCCGGCCTCACGCGGTACCGGCATCATCGCGGGCGGGGCGGTGCGCCCACTGGCTGAGCTGACGGGTATCCGGGACCTGCTGTCGAAGTGCCTGGGATCGAGCAGCATTCTCAACAACGCCGCCGCGACCTACGAGGCCCTCTGCGCCCTGCGCGATCCAGCCGAGGTCGCCGAGCTCCGTGGCAAGGAACTGGCGGAGATCATGTCCTAGCGGCGCCCCCCGGCGGATCCGGCCCGCTCTGCTTACAGCCATACATCAACGGCCACCCCTTCGGGTGGCCGTTTCTGCTTGCGACTTGAGGCGTTGGACGATCCCTCCGCCGGTGGTATACTCGCCGGGTAGATTCACAGTAGCGTCCGTCGGCGGGAAGTACGGTGAGAGGCCGTCGCTGCCCCGCAACTGTAAGCGGACCGACGATGAGTCGCCCGCGTCGCGCGGCCACTGGGCGCTGCCTGGGAAGGCCGACGCGGGCCGGTCCGGTACTCCCGGGCCGGGTCCGTGAGCCAGGATACCGCCGCTGACGCGAACGATGCGCGAGGGCCTCGAGGGTGGGCCGACGCGGTAGCGGCGTCGTACACCACGCCTCCCGCCTCCATCCGAGATCCCCCTCGCGCGTGCGAGGCACCGGGCGATGCGAGCAGCGATTAGCGCGGAGGGTGTTGTTGCCGGGTACCACGAGAGCGATGTGCTCCGCGGACTCGACCTCGAACTTCGCGAGGGAGAGCTCCTCGGGGTCCTCGGCCCGAACGGCTGCGGCAAGAGCACGCTGATCCGCGCGCTGACCCGCGTCATCTCACTCCGGGGCGGCCTCGTACGCATACGAGGTCGCGATCTGTCCGACTACAGTCGCCGCGAGCTGGCACGTGCCGTCGGTGTCGTGCCTCAAGCGGCAGGCACGGTGTTCGCATTCACGGTGCTTGAGACGGTGATGATGGGGCGGACACCCTACATCGGGCGCTTCCAGCGCGAGTCCGACGCCGACCGGGCGCGCGCCGAGGATGCGCTCCGCTCCACCGATTCCCTCCATCTCATCGACCGGCTCACCACAGACCTATCCGGCGGCGAGCTGCAGCGCGTCCACATCGCTCGGGCGCTTGCGCAAGACCCCGAGATCCTGCTGCTCGATGAGCCCACGTCCCACCTCGACATCAACCACCAGATCGAGGTCTTCGAGCTGATGGCGCGTCTGAGGGATCGCCGCGGCCTGACGGTGCTGTGTGTCTCGCATGACCTGAACTTCGCGGCCGAGTACTGTGACCGGATCGCCCTCATGCGCGACGGCCGGGTCGTTCGCGCCGCGATACCCGACGAGGCCATCACCGCTGAGGTGCTGCACGACATCTACAACACGGACCTGCCCGTCGTGGAGAACGCCTTCAGCGGGCGGCCGCACGTGGTCATCCGTCGGCCCGGCAAGAGAGGAAGTGTGCACGCGTAATGCTCCTCCGCACACTCATGGCACTGACGATCGGTGGGGTCGTCGTGGCTGCACCCGGCTGCCCCCGAGCAACTGCCCGGGGGCCGGAGCCCGTGCCTCCGAAGGCACCGGCGAAAGAGGGGGCGCCCGCGAAGACGGTCGCCCCGGACGTGGTCGATGCGCCGACGCTCGGCTCGGTGCCTCAGCGCATCATCTCCCTGGCGCCATCGCACACGGAGACGCTTTTCGCCATCGGGGCGGGCGATCGCGTCGTGGGCGTGACCTCCTACTGCGACTACCCGCCGGAAGCGGCGAAGCTGCCGCGGGTCTCCGAGTTCTCGAAGATCAACGTCGAGGCGGTCGTCGCGCTCGAGCCCGACCTGATCCTCGTGGCCCACGGAAACCCCAGTGAAGAGGTCCAGCAGCTCAAGGACTTGGGCGTGCCCGTCTATGGCATCGACCCCGTGACCTACGATGAGGTCGCCGACGGCATCGAGACCATCGGGCGGCTCGTCGGCGAGGAAGCGAACGCGCATCGGGTCGCCGAAGACCTGCGCCAGGCGAAGGCGGCGGTGGCCGAGCGGGTCGCCGCTTCGCCCCCGGTGGATCGCCCGGTCGTGCTCATCTCGACGGTGACCATGATGGAGCTGCCCCTGTGGATCCCGGGTCACCACACATTCCACGACGACATGATCCGGGCCGCCGGCGGGCGCAATGTCGTGCCCGAGGGGCTCGAGGACTGGCAGCCTATGGGGCTCGAGTCGCTGGTGAAGGCCGAACCGGACATCATCCTGGGCCCGTGCCCGGTGGGAGAGGACTCAGTGCAGAAGCGAGACCAGTTCGAGGCGAACCTGCGGCGTATCGATGGTTTCTCGACCATGCCGGCACTGAAGACGGGGCGCATCCATGTGGTCCCGGAGGACTCATTCTTCCGACCGGGCCCGCGCCTGGGCGACGCCATCCGCCTCCTCGCGCGGATCGTGCACCCCCAGGCCTTCGGCGGTGAGGACACACTATGACCGGCCGTAGCGGGCTGCGAGTCGGGCTGATCGCCTTGCTCCTGCTGATGGTGCTGCTCCTGGCGAGCATCGTGTCCCTCGGCGTGGGCTCGGTGTCCATCCCGGCGGGCCAGACGGCACGGGTGCTGGCGTCGCATCTCCCGGGCATCGGCGATCGAGTGGATACGTCCGACGTGCCCGATGGCCTACGCGAGATCATTCTCCGCGTGCGCCCGCCACGCGTGGTGGTGGCGATCCTCGTCGGCATGGCGCTCGCACTCGCCGGCACGGTGATGCAGGGCTTCTTCCAGAACCCGATGGCGGACCCGTACCTCGTCGGTGTCTCCTCCGGCGCGGCGTTCGGTGCGACGGTCGCGATGGCGCTCAAAGTCGACTTCTTCGTCCTGGGCGTCAGCTCGGTGTCCGCGTTCGCCTTCGCGGGGGCACTGGGGGTGACCGCCCTGGTCTACACCCTCGCTCGCCGTGGCGGCCGAGTGCTCACGGGCACGCTCCTGCTCACAGGCATTGCGGTCGGCTCGCTCGTCAGCGGACTGACATCCTTCGTGCTGATCTACGGGAGCGAGGACCTGCGTCCGGTCATCCAGTGGATGATGGGCAACCTCTCCGGTCGGCAGTGGGTCCATGTGCGGATGGTCCTGCCCTACGTGGCGATCGGGCTCCCGGTGACGCTCCTATACGCCCGCGATCTGAACGCGCTGCTGGCCGGCGACGAGCCGGCAGCCCACATGGGTGTGGATGTCGATCGCACCCGCACAGTGCTCCTCGTGCTGTCCGCTGTTCTGGCGGCCGCGTCGGTGGCGGCGGCGGGGATCATTGGTTTCGTCGGGCTGGTTGTCCCCCACGTCATGCGCCTCCTCGTCGGACCGGACCATCGGAAGCTGCTCCCCATGTCGGCCCTGGGCGGCGCCGTACTGCTCGTGCTGGCGGACGTGCTCTCCCGCGTAGCCGGCCCCTATGAGGAGATCCCCATTGGCATCGTCACCACCATCCTCGGCTGCCCGTTTTTCCTCTTCCTCCTCTACCGCTCGCGCGAGGCGAGGTTCTAAGCTCAACGGAGTCCTGGGGTGATAGGGACGGAGTCCATTCCGCGCTGGGAACGGGGCGGACGGGACAGGTGACGCAGGCAGCCGGGGAGTAGGCGGCGTATAACTGGGAGTAGGGAAAGGTGCTCTCTCGCGCTGCGCTGCCCGAGGGCCTTGGAGGGAGTCGGCCATGACGCGCACGGAGCTGCTTGCTCGGATATCCGTAGACCCGGCTGTGTGCTTCGGCAAGCCCTGCATCCGGGGGCATCGGATCTGGGTGTCCCTGGTCCTCGACCTGATGGCAGGCGGGATGACTCCGGCAGAGATCCTCGCCGAGTACCCCGGCCTGGATGAAGCGGACATCCAGGCGTGCGTCGCTTACGGCGCGACCCTGGCCCGTGAGCGCATCGTCGACCTGCCACTAGGAACCCAGTGATGGCTCGCCTGAAGCTGGACGAGAACCTTGGGCTGCGGGGAGCGGAGTTGCTGTCGGCACGCGGGCATGATGTCGCGACCGTGCGCGGGCAGGGCATGTGCTCCGCGCCCGACCGGGCGCTGGCAGCTCATTGCGCCTCCAAAGGCCGTTGCCTCGTGACACTGGACCTCGACTTCGGCAACCCGCTAGTGTTCCCTCCGCGCGACCATGCGGGCCTCGCCGTACTGCGGGTGCCCCATGGTGCCACGCACGAGGACCTGCTTGACGCGTTGCGTACGCTGGCCGACGGTCTGGACCGCGAGGAGATCAGAGGCCACCTCTGGGTTGTCCAACCCGGGCGCATCCGAGTGTTCACCGACGACGAGTAGCGGGCGAAGCGCATCAAGGTCGCCGGCCTAACCACGACAGGTCGGCGACCCAGTCGGGGACGACGTGGATGTCCGGCAGTGCGCGGAAGTGGCCCGCGAAGTCCAGACCATAGCCGACCACGAAGCGGTCCTCGATCTCGAAGCCCACGTGATCTGCCGAGACGGCGACCCGCCGGCGCGCGCTCTTGTCGAGAAGGGACACGAACGACATGGCCGCCGGGCGGCAGCGCGTCACGAGGTCGATGAGGAAGTGCGCTGTGTGGCCCGTGTCCAGGATGTCCTCGACGATGAGCACATGCCGGTCGGTCAGTGGGTGGTCCACGTCCCGCAGGAGCGTCACCTCACCGATGGGCGCCGTTGCGCTGCCGTAGGAGCGGAGCTGCACGAAGTCCACGAGCGGCGTGGGGCGGATCAGCCGGACCAGGTCGGAGAAGAACATGAATGCGCCGCTCAGTGCCGCGACGGCGACGAGGCGCTCGCCGCCCAGCCCCCCCTGGACCTCCTCCGCGAGCTCCGCGACCCGGCGCTGGATGCGTTCGGCGGGGATCAGGACCTGCATCTCGGCTTCGATGCGTCGCACGATGTCGTCGGGAAGGGGCTCCATCTCATCTCCCTCCAGGTGTGGGCTGGGGTTCCGGCTGACGGCGCGCGAATCCTGCGCTGACGGACCGCAGCCGGCAGGTGCTTGCCGCGCCCGCGCGAACCATTACGGACGGACGACCACGGGAAACCGGGGCGAAACCGGGGACAGCCACCCATTTCGGGCGCCAGCCAGCATCCTGCAGGGGGCGGTTGCTACCGAAATGGGTGGCTGTCCCCGGTTTCCCAGGATACGCGAGGGACATGCCGATGCGCGATGTGGTGCGATGGGTCTGTGATGAGGCCAAGCGTCGGGGCGCCGCGTTCGCCGATGCGCGCGCCGGCGAAACGGTCGGCAGCAGCATCCTTCTCCAGGATGGGCGCGCCGACAAGCTCAGTCAGTACATCCAGCGCCGACTGGGCGTGCGCGTCCTGCTGGACGGCGCCTGGGGCTTCGCCTCCTCTGAGGATGCGACCCGGGACGGCGCGCGTCAGGCGGTCGAGGCGGCCATCGACATGGCTCGCGCGTCAGCCAAGCTCCCCTGCGACCTCACAGAGGTCTGCGATCTGCCGCCGATCGAGGACGAGGAGCGGGTGGCCGCCGAGGTGGACCCTCGCTCCGTCGCCTTTGCTGAGAAGATGGCTGCCATGCGGCGCCTCGAGGAGACGATGGCGCAGGTCGCCGCTGGCAAGGCGGTCAACACGGTGGCGAGCTACAGCGACAGCGTCGCCGTGACCTACGTCGCCAACACACGCGGCACGCTCATCTTCGGCGAGGCCCCGCGCGTGTGGATGAGCGCCGGACTGACCGTTCAGGATGGCGGCCTGCGGCAGCGTTGGGGCGAGCGGAAGGCCGCGCGCTGCGGGTACGAGCTGGTTCGCGACACGACGCCCGATGAGATCGCCGGGGAGGCCGCGCGGATCGCCGTATCGCTGCTGTCCACCGCGCCGCCGCCCTCGGGGAAGATGCCGGTAGTCTTCCATCCCAGCGTGACCGGCCTGTTCACCCATGAGGCCATCGGCCACAATGCGGAAGCCGATCTGGTGCTCGCCGGTGAGTCCATCATCGAGGGGAAGCTCGGCCAGCGGATCGCGAGCGAGTGCGTCACCATCGTCGACGACTCCGACCGCGGGACGAACTGGGGCGCCTACAAGTACGACTCCGAGGGTACGCCCGCCCGTGAGCGCATGCTCATCGACAAGGGCATCCTCGTCGGCCTCATGCACAGCCTGACCACAGCTCCCCGCTTCGGTGTCGAGCCCACGGGCAGCGCCCGCGCCCAGGACGCTGGGTACCGGCCCATAGTTCGGATGAGCAACACCTACATCAAGCCCGCGGAACAGCCCATCGAGCTTGCGGACATGATCCGCGACATCGACGTCGGCCTCTATGTGAAGGGTGGCCAGTCGGGCTACGTCATGTGCGAGAAGGGGCAGTTCACCTGTCGCGTAGGCGAGGGATGGATGATCCGCGACGGCGAGCTGGCCGAGCATGTGCGCGATGTCTGCGTGAACGGCATGACCCTGGAGACGCTGCACAACATCGACCTCGTCGGCAGCGACTTCACTCTCGAGTGGCCGGGGATGTGCGGCAAGAACGGCCAGGGGATGCCCAACAACTGCGGCGGGCCCCACATTCGCATCACGGAGCTGGTCGTGGGCGGTCTGGCGGGCGTGTGAGTCCGCCGGGGCGGCGGGCCCGCGGTTTCCGGGAATGGTGAGATGGCATGGCGAATCTTCAGGCGATCGCGAAGCAAGCGTGTAACGAGGCGATGCGGGCGGGCGCGCAGTTCGCCGATGTGGGCCTATCCCGCGGCAAGTCCCTCTCCATCGAGCTGGAGCGGGGCCGGATCAAGTCCAGTGACGCGCGCTGGGGCAGCGGTTGCTCGGTGCGCGCGATCATCAACGGCGCGGTCGGCTGGTCCAGTGCGCCGGGCGCCGACCTTGACGCCGCGCTTCAGGCGGCGCGGCTGGCTGTTGAGTTGGCCGAGGTGGCCGACCCCGATCCTGATTTCCGGCAGCTTCCCGGGCCCGCTTCCGGGCCCGACGTGGGGCCGACCGCCGACCCGCGAGTGGCCCAGCTTACGATCGGGGACCTGGTCGACTTCTGCCTGATGAACGTGGAGTCCGCGCAGGAGGTGGAGCCTTCGGTGGTCGTATCCGGGGGGGCCTCCACAGGCTGGGACGAGTCCGTGCTCGTGAACTCCTGCGGCGTGGATCTCTACCGGGAGTCGACCTCGGTCAACGCATCCGTGCAGGCGATCATCCGCCGAGGCGATGACGTGGGCTCCTTCTACGATTACGACGTCGCGCGTTTCCTCGAGGACTTCGTCCCCGAGGGGCTCGGAGCCAAAGCGGCCAAGGAGGCGCTCTCCTGCCTCAATGCGCGGAAGATCGGGTCGGGCGTCATGACCGTTGTCCTCGGCCCCCTCGCGTCGCCCTCCCTCGCCGGGTCGGTGTGCTACGCCGCCGTCGCCGAGGAAGTGCAGCGCAGCCGCTCGTTCCTGGCCGGTAAGCTTGGGCAGCGGATCGCCTCCGAGCACGTGACGCTGATCGACAACCCGCTGATCCCACGGGGGCTGGCGACATCGGCCTTCGATGGCGAGGGCGTGCCCCGCAAGCCACTGACGATCGTGGAGAGCGGCGTGCTACGGTCCTATCTCCATGACACGTACACCGCGGGCAAGGCGGGCGTGGAGAGCACCGGGCACAGCACGCGTGGGGGCATCTCCCCGACGAACGTCATCCCGAAGCTCGGCACGATGACGGCGGCCGAGATCATCGCCGGCGTGGAGGATGGGCTCTACCTCAACGACTCGTTCGCCTACCCGAACATGGTGACCGGGGACCTGTCCACCACCGTGGAGTTCGGGTTCAGGATCGAGGGCGGCAAGCTCACATACCCGGTGAAGAATACGATGTTCGGCGCGAACCTTCTGGACATGCTGATGAACCTGGATGCCGTGTCCTCCGACTACCGCGAGGAGCCCGGCCGCATCATGCCCACGGTACGCGTCCACAATGTCCGTGTGGCCGGCGGCGCCTAGCCCCCTCGCCCCCCGGGAGAGGGCCGGGGTGAGGGACCCGCCCCCCGATGCGGTGCGGAGGCGGGCTACTCGATGACGCACTTCCGGATGATGACGAAGCCAACGGAGCCGTCGCACCGTCCGGTGACGCGGATCGGCTGGCCTCTTGGCAGGGCGGCCAGCTTCGCCACCTGGTCCGGCTCGATGAAGCACGTCACCTCGAGCGGCCCGCCGAGACTTACGAAGTCGCGGCCCTTATTGTCCACGCCCGCGTCGTACACGGGGCCGGTGACGGTAAGCACTTCCCCCTTGTACTTCTGTCCTGCCGCCAGCGGGTCCGAGGTGAACTCCTCCCAGAGCGCGCTTGCGTCCACGGTCGCGATCGGCTTCTGCACAGCCTTCGCGCGAGCCGCACCCTTCCTCATGGCCAGCACGCCCAGCGCCGCCATGCCCGCGATGACAACGACCGCCCCGACGATGACCACCGGGACCCATACCGGCATCCCCTGCTTCGCGGCGGGCCTCATCGCGGCGACCGGTGGGCCGGGAGGTTGCGCTTGCTGGGATGGCGCTCCGACGCGAGCGCACTTGGGGCACTGGGTATCGAACGGCCCGAGGATGTAGCCGCACTGCGGGCATTCCATGGGGACTCCCCCCATTCACATGTTCGGTCCACCGGTTCCCTTCGCACCGAGCACGTCCCAGACCTCCCGCACCCCTTTGCTGTAGGGCGCGGACTCGTGCCGCGCCCAATGTCCCTGCCCGCGAGGGTGGATGCCCCCGCCTGTGCCCCTCACTTCGAGGAAGTCGCGCTCTCGCGGCGAAGCACTCGTCGAGGCAACAGGGCAGTGCCCCTGTGGACTGGGCGCTGTCGTCTGATCCGGGGAGGAATCACGTTGAGGGTCTATCTCATGACGGATTACGAGGGCGTCGCGGGTGTATGGAACTGGGAGCGGCGCGAGGACGACAGTCAGGAGAACTGGGACGAGCGGGCGCGGGGGCGGCGGCTGCTGACAGGGGAGGTGAACGCCGCTGTCGAGGGCTTCCTGGCCGGCGGCGCCACGGAGGTCATCGTCAACGATGGCCACGGCGCGGGATACACGATCGACATCGAGAGCGTGCACGAGGCCGCCGTGGTCATCCACGGTCGCGACCGCCCCGAATGGCTCCCCAAGCTCGATGGGACATGCGATGCGACGGCCCTCGTCGGCGCGCATCCGAGGTACGCTACCCCCTGCGGGAACCTGCGCCATTCGATGAGTCTGGGCCTACGCTACACCATCAACGGCTTCGAGCTCGGTGAGATCGGGATGCAGGCGCTGATCGCCGGCCACTTCGGAGTACCGTTGGTCTTCCTGAGCGGCGACCTGCACGCATGCCGGGAAGTCGAGGGGTTCATCCCCGGGGTTGTCACGGCTCCCGTCAAAGAGGGGCTCTCGACCCTCAGTGCCGCGACGCTTGCCCCGCCCGCTGCCCGGAAGCTCATCCGAGCCAAGGCGGAGGAGGCGATAGGCAGGATTGGCACGATCGCCCCCTTCGACCTCGGCCGCCCGGTAAGGTTGGTCGAGGAGCGCCTCGTGGACACGGAGACCGAGGACAAGGCGGCCCTTCTGAAGCGCCGTGAGTTCCAGGCCGACGATATCCTCGAGGTCATGGCGCAGGCCTTCGGGTTCCCGAGGGAATAGCCGATCTGCCCGGCCTGTAGGGCGCGGACTCGTGCCGCGCCTCTCGCCGTGGTGGCACCGGCGTCTCTGCGGCGGGCGACCGCCGCACCTCGCTCCTCACTGGGAGCGCAGGCTTCAGGCTGCAGTGCGGTGGCAGCGCCGCCTTGCCCCTCCCCTTCTTCCCTTCCGTCTATTCCGTGTATCCCGCGGTTCCCAGTTCCACGGAGGCCTGGCTGCCGCGCCGGCGAAGGCAAATGTGGGAGGAGGTAGCGGGGTGACCTATACCGTCGTATCTGTCCGCGAGCGGGACGGGGGCTACTGCGTGCACATCCCTGCTCTGCCCGGCTGCCACACACAGGGGGACGATCTGCCCGAGGCCCTCGACATGGCGAAGGACGCCATCCTCTGCCACCTGGAGGCGGTCGAAGCGGACGGTGAGTCGGCACCTCCCGACGTTGTGCCGGTGGCCGTTGACCTTGGCGACGGAGTCGACGCCATGGTGATGCGTGTCACAGTCGGGGAGACAGCCGCCGTTGCCTGAGCTGCCGGTCGTCTCCGGGCGTGAGGTCATCGCGGCGCTGCGACGTGGCGGCTTCGTGGTGGTCAGGCAAACATGAGGCCATAGGGTCATTGACAACGGCGCCGCATGGCCTACACTGCAGGTACTTAGAGCCCGTCCGGCCAGCGGGGCTTCGGCTGCCGCCCTGGGCGGGTTTGCTTTTTCCGGGGGGTCCGATGCCCACTGAGCCGCCGGTCAAGCGAGCCATCGCTTTGGTCGACGGTCAGAACCTCTACCACCGAGCCAAGCTGGTCTTCGGCTACACGTACCCGAACTACGACGTGTGCGCGCTTGCCTCGACCGTGTGTCAACAGCGGGGCTTCGAGGCCACACAGGTGCGCTTCTATACCGGCGTTCCCGGCCAACAGGCCGACCCCCTATGGCACGGGTTCTGGGCCAACAAGCTCGCGGCTATGAGGCGAAGCGGCGTCCACGTCTTCTCCCGGGTGCTTCACTACCGGTGGCAGACGATTGAGCTGCCCGATGGGTCGGCGACCCGGCAACGCATCGGGCATGAGAAGGGGATCGACGTCCGCATCGCGCTCGACGTCCTGCGCCTGGGGATGCGCGCGGAATACGACGTCGCGGTTGTCTTCAGCCAGGACCAGGACCTTTCCGAGGTGGCCGATGAGGTCCGGACCATCGCGGTCGAGCAGGGCCGCTGGGTGAAGATCGCCTCCGCCTTCCCAGTGAGCAGCACGTCGCCCTACAACATCGGTGTGGATCGGACCGACTGGATCCCCATCGACCAAGCCACATACGACACCTGCATCGACCCCGCCGACTACCGTCCGAGGCGCCCCGCACGGACCCCATGGGCAAGCCACGGCCGCTGATCGACGGCTGGCCGGTCACCAACCGCGCCCCCGTGCCCGCGGGTCTCCTGACCCGCCACCACAGGCCTCCGCCGGACGGTCCCTGAGCCTGTGCCGGCCACTCACCACGCCCCCGTGGGTCCGGACTCCGTGCCGGATACCACAAGCCTGCGCTGGACGGTCCCCGAGCCTGTGCCGGCCAAGGACCACGCCCCCCGTGCCGGCGGATCTCCGAATCCGCCATCGCGAGCCTCCCCACGCGCCTCATTGGGGCTCCACCGTCTGCCCGTCGGCGCGCTCGGCGGATCGGCCCGGAGGACCCCGCAGGAGTAGGCTTCCGGTGTCCGGCGCAGAGTCCGGACCCACAGGGCCAGGCGTACGCCGGGCGAGGCTTCAGAGACGCCACCACGCTACTCGCCGCGAGCCTCAGCCTGCCCCGCCCGTGTCCTCTCCTCCGAACGAACCTGCGGGGGAGAGTTAGTGAGGGGGCCAAGGCGCTGGGCCTCGCGCGCGGCGACGGCTGGCACTGCCGTGCGTTCTAGTGTCCCCCGCCCCGCAGAGCGGGACTCATGCAACTTTGCGCAGGTGTTTGCATAGCCGCGGAATCGGTGCGGTATCATCGTGCCTAGGGGGGAAGATCAGCAACCGGAAGGAGGTGAGTTGGCGATGGCAGTCCCCATAGGCGTGTCTGGGGTGGCGGACGAGGGCAAGACTGGTGCGTATCGGTGGGTGGTCAGTGCTGCGGGACATGGTGAAGACACAACACCGCGGCCGAGCAGTGCTCACGAGCTCGGTGATCTTGCCGCCGCGTACGTTCTTCAAGGACTTGGCGTGCTGATCGTGCTTGCGGACATAGGTTACGGGCACCAGGTGGGGCAGCGGGACTGCCACATGAGTCTCTGTGCGCAGCTCAGAGAATCGGAACGTCACGCGTTGCGGAAAGGACAGAGCGTACGATGTGCAAGGAAGAGCAGTGCCGAGCACTTCTGTGGCTCATCACGCAGCGCGCCATCACGATCGGTGAGTACCTCGCTTGGGAGTATCATTTCGTCGATGAGCAGTCGGAAGCTGAGGTCGCGGATCAGCTCAATGACGATGGGCACCAGCCCCCCGGCAACTGCCTTGAGTGGAACCAAACCAACGTCTCAAGAGCACTCAAGCGTGTCTGTGAGCACCTCCGGGAGATGCTGGACCCAGGGCATGCCTAGCGAGTGGCGCGCTCGGTGGCGGGGCGTGGTGCCGGGGCCAGATACGCCACGGCCCATGCCCCACCACGAGCCTTGGTATGCTCCTGGGCGCTGTTGCGTCAGCACGGGTGGAGGTGGTAGTGGCATGCCAACCGATGTGGTACTCGACGGGAGTCCTTCGGATGCCGAGGTATCTGCATTCGCTACCACGCCCGGGTGTCAGGCCTTTGGCATCCCAAGACCTCGAGCGTTCCACGGGGAGTTGGCGCCTGCGTACGCGGCTTTAGAAGCGCATTCCACGTTAGGGACGTCCTGGGTGCCCCACCCCGGTTGCGGGACCGCCGTGGTATTCCGCTGCGGCGCGATCTCAGACGTCGCGGACGGTCCAACCAACCGTGGAGATGGCATTCTGAGAGGCCTGCGCTTGGTAGGGCCGCTGGCGTCGGCGGGGAGATGCTTCGATAGCCGCGGGTGCGAATGTGTGGGGGGAAGGTATTGTGTGTCTGGGTTGAAGAACGCCGTCTGGCTTGACCGGGGGAGGCGCACCATGGCCGTCCCAAGGGAGCAGCGGATGTGGTCTCAAAAGAGATCTCACAGCGGGAGGAGGCAACCACTATGGCTATCCACGTTGACCCCCAAGCAGAGGGGTCCTTTTCCGCGGGCTGGGGGTGACCTCTGCGGAGTGAGAACAACCTGGGTTCCGCTTTTGCTGAAGGTCCTCAGAATCATATCGGTGACCGTGAAGCAACTTGGGTCCAACCTCCGAAGGAGGAGACTACTTTGGACATTAACAGCGCAGAGACCCCTCCGGAGAGGAGGGAACTCGTTTTTGGGGGGTATACAGATGAGGAGAAGCGGCTCTTCCGATATGCAAGCCTGGCGGCCATTGCCTGGAGCCACGTTCCTGAGCCTCTCCAGCAGGGCGTTGGCCAGCGGCTGCTGGAGGAGTTGGACAGAGTCGCACGTCTCTCGCGATGATGCGGGTTGGTACGACCATGCTCTCCTGGTGGGTGTGTGCCTGGTGCGGGCTGTCCCCGCCAGGGGGACTTCGGACGTAGGCTGATCCGCGACACCAACTTCCGACAAGAAGAGGGCCTGGGCGTGCCCAGGCCCTCTTCAGTATGAGGGCGGATGCCGGACACGCTTATCGGCGACGATGGCAGGGACAACTACAGTGGCCATCCCCACGTCCACGAGAGAGCCCAACGTAAGGTCCGGGATGCGGGGCCCGGTCTTCCACTGCCATATCACAGACCACGTGCCCCTGGCGCACTGTGGCGACGTCCCACCGGGCTCATCGCCGACGACCGCGGAGTCCTGGCCCCCGCCTCCTCGGTGCGGGCGCACGCCCGTGCTTCGGGGCCGTCCACTGTCAGACGGAGCCCGACAACACTCGCACTAGTACTCCTCCTCTCGCATAGGGTCAGCCAATGCCCGGGTGCCGGTGTCAATCATGGCAAGCACCCTCACGACCTCGTCGGGGATCTCGTCACGCGTCATGTCCCTCGCTATGGCCAGTGCGTTCAGTCCAACACCATACTCGCGCTGACTCCATGCAGACAACTCGCTCAGTATCGCTTTCCCACCGACGGCGGCGAGGCGCCCCTCCGGCTTGGCCCATATCTGGGTCACCAGCTTCTGTGCCCTCTTCATGGCGGTGCCTGCCTGCAGCTTGCGGTTTCGGTCGTGGATAGCCGAGGTGATCGCTGCGATCACATCGTCCTTGTGCCCCTCAGCGATGCGGCCCATCTCCCGTGCCACCTCCTCTACGCTAGGCGGTCGCGCAGTACAGCCCCTGGCGATCCGGCGTTGGATGGCGGACGCGATGAGCACGTAGTTCTCGATCTCCTTACGCTGCCACACGTGTAGCTCCACCCCGTGTTCCTGGCCCTCGCGACAGCGCTCCGCAACCTCGTTGGGCGTGTGGTAGTCCCTGTCCAGGATGCAGTACGCCACGACGCCCTCCCCCCATGCCTTCTTGAGAAATGCCGCCACCCCGAGACCCCCCCGCCCCCCCCCCCCCCCCCCCAAGGCGCACAGGGGGGTGGCCAACACCGCCCAAAACCCCGCCCGCTGGAGCCGGGGCATGCCAATCCCGG
>Ga0315288_10002004_pt1 | contig 26396 bp, 20 predicted proteins | sample YL17G11_20_MG_FD_203454 | JGI IMG/M metagenome (GOLD analysis project Ga0315288, IMG submission 203454) | Sediment microbial communities from Yellowstone Lake, YNP, Wyoming, USA - YL17G11_20 | ecosystem: Environmental > Aquatic > Freshwater > Lake > Sediment | place: USA: Wyoming | collected... | reverse complement strand
TTCTACAAGTCTGATTGGAAATACCTAAACGATCCTACAATGAGAGGTGGATTGAACGGAACTGCTGCTTCTGCAACAGGTACAATCACAGGTCTTCTTGTTCCTGCAGGTTCTACTTCAGTGTATGACCAAATTATGGGCAAGAACGCTAAGCGTCCTTTCTTACACGTTCGTTACAGAGCTTCTGAAGCTGAAGACAGACGCTACAAAACTTGGATTACAGGTTCTGCAGGCGGTGCTGCTACAAGCGATTTGGATGCAATGGAGGTTAACTTCCTTTCTGAGCGTTGCGTATGTACTTTAGGTGCAAACAACTTCGTATTGTTCCGTTATGGATAGTCGATAGGTTAATAAATAATGCAGGGGGCCTAAAAATCCCCTGCTTTTTTAAAATTATTTTAAATCAAATTAAATTATATTAAAATGGCAAGTAAAATAGCTACAAGTAAAGTTTACAAGTTAAAGTCAGGTTCTCCACTTTCTTACACATTAGCATCGCGTAATCATCCTAGATTCCCTTTGATGTGGTATGATGAGAAGAATAATACTAACCGCGCTTTGAGATATGCGGTAAACCAAAAGACTCCTTTTGAAGACGAGCAAGACGGAAATTCAATTATAGAGCCAATCGTATTTGAAGACGGGTTCTTGACTGTTCCAAAAAATAACCCCGTGCTACAAGAGTTTTTGCACTACCATCCATTGAATGGTACGGTGTTTTCTGAAGTAGATAGAGAAAAAGATGCTACACAGGAGGTATCAGAATTAAATATTGAAGTTGATGCTTTAATTGAAGCTCGTCAATTGACAATAGACCAAATAGAAATGCTTACAAGAGTAATGTTTGGCAAGGACCCATCAACAGTGTCTACATCAGAGCTTAAGAGAGACATCTTGGTATTTGCTAAGAGCGAGCCTCGTGAGTTCTTAAACATATTGAATGACCCTGAGTTGAAATTTCAGGCAAAAGTTCGTTTATTCTTTGAGAATAAGTTATTAACTTTGAAGAACAATAGCAAAGAGGTTTGGTTTAATACCGCAACTAATAAGAAAAAGATGCTATCAGTTCCTTTTAATGAAGAGCCTTATGATGCAGTAGCAAGATTCTTGCAGAGCGATGAGGGTATAGATTCATTAAAAATGCTTGAAGCATTGTTATCATAGTTTTGATTTGTGATTGATTAATGATTGAGGGAAGGCGCAAATTGTGCCTTCTTTTTTTTGTATATTTGTAAAAAAAAGAGATGATAAATTCAGTAAGAAATACCGTACTTACTATTCTTAATAAGAATAACTACGGATATATATCGCCATCTGATTTTAATCTGCTTGCACAAAATGCTCAGATGGAGCTATACGAAGAGTATTATAGCAATTATAATAAGGTTATAAATGCCGAGAATACTAGAACTTCAGGCACAGAGTATGCCGATGTGAAAAAGCCAATGGCTGAGGTATTAGAGCAGTTTTTAGTTAGCGACTTTTTAATCCCAAGACAAACAGCTTCAGGCGCAGATGTCAATAACTTCTATACGCCATCCCTTACTACAACAGGGAATTTGTCATATATGATTAATAAGGTTATCGCTTACACCAATCAGTTAACTTCAGGGTTTACAGACAACACAATAGCGTTTGGGCTAGAGGATTCTACGGCTGACTTTATAGCTAGTGGAGTTAAGGTTGGAGATATAGTTGTAAACGCTACGACATTTAAGTCTTCTGTAGTTGAAACTGTAGTTAGCATTACTGTACTTGGTTTGTATGATGACATATTTCAAGACCCTGCGTCTTTTGAAGATTACTTTATATATTCATCAAAGAAGTATGCTGAAGTTGATAAGGTTTCAAATGCAAGCATTTCTCTTTTAAACAACTCATTACTTACGGCCCCGTCTTTATTATATCCATCTTACTCACTAAATGGCGATGCTATATCTGTATTCCCAAGTAGTATTGTTGGGTATGGAGCTATAAGATGCGACTATTTCAGGTATCCTAAAGTTCCAAAATGGACTTACAGCACACTTTCAAGCGGAGATCCTGTATTCAACCAATCACAACCTGACTATCAAGATTTTGAGTTGCCTACAGAGGATGAGTATAAATTAGTAACAAAGATTTTAGAATACTGTGGTATTGTTATTCGTGAAATTGAGATATCTCAGTTTGGTACTGCTCAGCAGCAACACGAACAGCCTACATTCAGTATGCAACAGTAATAAATATATTACCTTATGGCTTATATATCACAATACGAGTATTATGACAATAATGGGGTTGCCCCACAGGATGCCAATTGGGGCTCATACCAATATGTAAGTTTACAAGATATTGTAACCAACTTCTTGTTGATGCACACTGGTAATCATTCGTTAGTTAATAATGAAGAGAGGTACAAGATATTGTTCCACGCTAAAAGAGCGATACAGGAATTGAACTATGATGCTTTCAAAGAAATTAAAGTATTGCAGTTATCTGTAGCCGATTCTTTAAGATATGTTCTTCCTTCTGACTTTGTGAATTGGGTTAGGATATCTTTATACAAGGATGGTTTATTAAGACCATTGACTGAGAACATTCAAACGCTTTCATCAAATGCTTACTTGCAGGACAACAAAGGGAACATTTTGTTTGATCAGAATGGGAATATACTTCAGCCGCAAAACTCAGAGATAGACTACGATAGGCTACATAACACAAAGAAAAGTATTTACCTTAATCAAGGGAATCAGTTTAATGGGCAGTCGGGATGGAATGTAGACGGAAATTGGTATTTTGACTGCTCAATAGGTGCAAGCTTTGGATTGAACACAGAAACGGCTAATTTCAACCCTACATTCAATATTGACAAGAAGGCAGGGGTGATTAACTTTGATTCAAGTATGTCAGGAGAGTCTTGCATACTTGAGTATATATCAGATGGTATGGAGAATGGAGATGAGTCTTTGGTATCTGTAAATAAGCTGTTTGAGCATTACGTTTATGCTGCTATCAAATACGAGTTGCTTAACTCAAAGTTTAACACTCAAGAGTATGTTGTAAATCGTGCTAGAAAAGACAAGTCTTCGTTACTTAGAAATGCAAAAATAAGAATCAGTAATATCCATCCGGGAAGATTATTAATGAATCTAAGAGGTATGGACAAAGTAATTAAATAATATGGCAAAATTTTCAAGGAACTTCATAGCAGGTAGAATGAATAAGGTAGTAGACCAACGCTTATTACCTGAAGGTGAGTATGTAGACGCTATGAACGTAAGGATGGGCTCAACAGAGCAGTCTGAGGTTGGTGTTATAGAGAATACTAAAGGAAATATACCATTAACTGAATTGAGATATATAGATGGCACTCAGTTGAGTATTGCCGCTAAGTGTATAGGAGCCATTGAGGATAGCGCAAATGAAACTATATATTGGTTTGTACACGACTCTGCTTTTACCGTAGGCGCAACAGGCAAGTTGGATATGATTGTATCATTTAACGTGTTTACAGGAATACTTGCTTATCACGTTATTAGCATAGATGATGGAGGTGGCGTTAATACCATTCTTAATTTTAATGACTTATATTTAATCACAGGAGTGAATGTCATAGGTGATTTCTTGTATTTTACTGATGATTATAACGCTCCTAGATTTATAAATTCAAAAAAGAACTACGCCAATCCTATTGGCGATATAGATGAGGTTACAGCAGAGGAGTTGCTTGTCATAAAGAAGCCCCCTAGTGAGTCTCCTACAATAAGTCTTATTAATACTGCAGGTCAATCAAATTTTTTAGAAACAAGATTTATATCTTTTGCTTATAGGTATAGATATGCGGATGGAGAGTATTCAGCTACATCGCAATGGTCTGATATAGCATTTTCTCCGAATAATTTTAGTTTTAGTGTTGATTCGTTTTTAAATGAGGGAATGGCAAACCAATTTAATACGGCTGTTGTTACATATAATACAGGCGGACCTTTAGTTACTGCTATTGATTTGTTATTTAAACAAGCAAATAATAATATAATAAAAGTAATAGATACTTTTGAAAAAACATCAAACTACGCTGATGTACAATATACATTTAGCGATAGCAAGATATTTACCATACTTTCTTCTAATGAGCTTTTAAGGCTTTATGATAACGTTCCGCGTTACGCTAAAGCTCAAACAATTATGGGCAACAGGCTGATGTATGGTAATTATATGGAAGGGTATGATTTAAAAGACAAGAATGACAACCCAACAAAGTTAGAGTACACAACAGAGCTTATAACTACAAGTGTTGGAGATGAGAGTATTCCTACGCGTCTTGCGTCAGGATATTATAGTATACAACCTGCGCTTCCTGTTACTATAGTAGACTCTATTGTATATTTAGATTTAAACGGGCTCCCTTTAACGCAAGGTGCGTCTATATCTTTAGATTTAAGAATAACACATTCTGCTTGGGGAGCTTTACCAAGCCCCAATCCCACAACGAATACAGGTCTTGTTGATGGCTCTTTTACATTTATATTGAGTCAAGACTACACATCAGTGTATCAATTAGCTACTAGCGTTGAGTTTCAGCAATTTATTGGAACATCTTTGCCCTCAGGAAATATAAAGCCTGTATATAGCCCTATATTAGGAGTACAAACGTCTTGTTCCGGATCAACTTTTACGGATCAAATAAATTGTAGTATTCTGAATCTTGGTACAGTTTCAAAGTACGCAAGTGGAATATCTAATATAGAACAAGCTATAGAAATAATAACATCTCCGGGAAGTGACGAGATAGGGCTTCAAATTATTTCAATGCAATTTGTTGACAATTTGAATACTCCTACAAATTATTATTACGAGTATTATAAGATATTATTTGCAGATGCGATTTATCAAAAAATATCTACACCAAGAAGTTTACACAGCAATAGAGGGTATCAAGTTGGTATAGTATATATGGATGAGTTTAACCGATCATCTACTGCATTAGTTAGCAATTTAAATGACACAGTGCACGTCCCTTGTGGATTTTCTATTTATCAAAATCAAATACGTGTTACTATACCTACAACACAGATAGCTCCATCTTGGGCAAAGAGATACAAGTTTGTTGTAAAGCCTGATGCAGAAAATTATGAGATAATATATACAAGTTTATTTTTTACAGATAAAGACACCAATGCTACATATTTTCTTTTGGAAGGAGAAAATATAAGAAAGGTTGAGGTTGGAGATAGGTATATAGTTAAAGCGGATACAAATGGCGCATTGCCAAATTGCGAATACGCTACAGTATTAGAAAAAGACTCTAAAATTTCGAATTTTATAATAAATCCTGCTGTTGCAGGAAGCATCCCTGCAGGTGTGTATATGAAAATGAAAGCAAATAGCTTTTCAGTAGCTTCTGTTGTTAATTCATATGTAGATTATGGAGTTAGAGGCGTATGTGCCATATCTGATTGGCAAGGAGGATACTCCAATAGATTGCAGTATCCTGCAAATATTGATGATCCTAGCAGTCCGGGTGCGTATATAGACTACTCTATTCCTGCAGGTAGTAGAGTGATATTTGATATAAAGTTTGAGCGCGTAGGCGTGAGAAGAAAGTGCGAAAGAAGAGGGTATGTTCTTCAAAAAACGTATATATCTACTTCGAATTATGATAATATGTATGAGTGGTTTATAGGAGATAATATAGCATTAACTTTAAATACAGGGTACAGCTTGGATGGCGTAACTACGCTTACATTTTTACCTACATTAAGGACAGACTTTGCATTTGGTCCTGATAGCTTTGATACTTGTTATTTTCAGTTTTTTAGAAATACATCAAATAACCAATTAACGCTAGGCTTAACAACAGGACTTAGTTGTCCCGGTACGAATTATTCAAATAGTAGAGCATATTGTGTAGATGCTAGAATAGAAGTATACAGAGCAGTTGGTCTTATAATATTTGAAACAGAACCGCAAGATGCCTTGCCCGATGTGTTTTATGAGAATAACTTATCATTTTCTATAGATGATGACGGGAACCATATGGGAAACGTAACTGACCAAGATATTGCAGGTGGCATAGCAGGTGTTGTAGATACTGAATTTTTTAATTGCTTTTGTTTTGGCAATGGTGCAGAGGGTTATAAGATAAGAGATTCTATAATTGGAAGAAGCTTCAACTTAGGAGAAAGAGTAAATGTTGTTGCAGCACAGGAATATAAGGAAGCAGATAGGTTTGCGGACATTACCTATAGCGGTGTGTATAACGCAGAGACTAATGTAAATAAACTTAATGAATTTAATCTAGGCCTTTTAAATTTTAAAACCCTAGAGACATCATTTGGTCCAATATATAAATTAGACGGCAGAGAGACTGACGTTCTTGTTTTACAAGAAGATAAGATATCTTATGTACTAGCAGGGAAGAACTTATTATCAGACTCAACAGGCGGAGGGGCGATATCTTCAGTGCCTGAGGTGTTAGGTACGCAGATTGCTCGTACAGAGAAATATGGTATTAGTTTTAATCCTGAGAGTTATGTTCAATGGGGAGCAAGCAGATACTTTACTGACGTCAAGCGTGGCGCTGTGCTTCAATTAATGGGAGACTCATACTCAAGCGATCAGATAAAAATTATTTCTGAGCAAAATATGAGAACGTGGTTTAGAGATATGTTTAACGATTCCTTCAGCACTCAGAAGCTAGGCGGATTTGATCCATATATGAACGAGTACGTTTTGGTTACAAACGACACGCCTATACCAAGTAATCCACAGTGTTTAGCTTGCGGTATTACTCAAACGATATCTATTTCAGAGCCCCTTACCTATTGCGTTGACTTGAACTCAATTGTAGGACAAACAACAATCTCTTGGTCTGTTGTTAGCTTTACAGGAGATGATTTTGAGGTTTCTGTAGAATACAATACAAATACATATAGCTCAGGGCTTGTTACAGGCGATGGTCAAATAACTTTTTACAAAAACTCAATATCTGTTGAGACTGCTGTTATAACAATAACACCATCTAATGGCAATTTAGTATTGCAGATAACTGCAGAGTGCCCGGTGCCTGAGGTGTTGACTATAGTAGAGATAGTAGTTGGCAATAATACAGAAGCAGGGCAGCAGATACATACTCAATATAGATATACAAATGGGACTTACATCTCTGGATTGCAATCTAATTTAGTGACATTTGCTAGCGGAACTGCTAACCCATTGGTATCAAGATACAATGTAACTACAGGTAATGTGGGCGCAGGGGCATTCCCTCCTGAGTTTAGCACTATGTCTTTACAGACGAATAAGATATTCCCTGATGACTTTATATTCAACCCATTGAACGATAGGTTTAGATATTTGAGAACAAATACTTTATATCCAAACACGCCTGCAAGTATATTGACTGCAATAGGGCTGTCAAGTGTTGCTAGTCCGATAACAGGAAGCTCTCCAATATACCAAGCAAACTTTAACGTTCCTGATAAGACGTTGGGAGATATACTGTATTTAATTTGGGATATGAGAGATGCTATAGCGTCTGAATTATGCTATGCAGAAAGTACATCTATAGAACCCAAAAAAGAAGTATGTTGCAATTGCGAAACGTGTACTACAGATTGCGTAAATATTACTATTACAAATCTATCTTCTACAACAATTGCAATTGTAGATATCGGAGTTACGCAGGGTGGAAAATGCGCTAGTGCTCCATTTACAATAGAGCTAGATCCTGACGAGGTATATGAAACTTGCGTAGAGGTCGGTACCGACTATGAAGTAACACAAGGGAATGCGTATATATCATTAACCGAATGCGCAAAATGTTCTACTTACGTTTATGTTAATCCAAATAGAAACCCTGCTTCTGTAGTTAAGTATTTTGATTGTACGGCAGGGGTAGAGGTATCGATAAATATAGCATCTGGAGCTAATAAAAAGTTTTGCTGTGAGTTTGGGACAGTTCCTGAAGTAGATATTGGAGATATTAGCAATCTTTATTTGACAAATACTTGCAAATGTTGCGAATATAATCTTTGTACTCAATGGAAAGTTGTAGCAATAACAAATTCATTTATTGCTTGGATTAATTGCAGCAATCAAGAGGTTAATGATAATTTTTTAGCAGGTACAACAAAGTATATTTGTGTTCGTACAGGGTTTAATCCAAATAAACTTTTTGGAAATTGTACCATTGAGCCATATGACGGATGTGTTGATTTTTCAAATTGTTAATAATTAAAAACAAGTTATGCCGATACAGCAAACATTTTATTTAAACGCTCCATCACTTGGATCCGCTACAGCTGTATTTTACGATGCAGCCTTGACGGCATGCGCTGCTGATGGTTTTTATAGCGATGGATTAATAACAAGAGAGCAAGTGGGCTGCTCGTTATTGCCTCAGCAGAGCTGTCCTCCCTGTGGCCAAGATTGCATTCCATTGTTTGACGTAACTACAAATGCTGATATAGGGGTGTATGTTATAGATGTAAATACAGGAACAAATCCTACTGATGTAGGAGCAATAATTATTGAGTTTTATCCAAATTATGTCCCTAATGGTATATCAGTTGATTTTAATGGAACTTATTATAATGAAGTTAGCTCTGAAACCTTTGGATACTTAGCGGCGTCAACGATATCTGACTTTACCTATTTGGGAGACGCTGCTGATAATTGCGGATTTGTGGGGAGTGGACTTTCTCAAGATTTACTTGTATACGGGTACGATGGGGTTAACTTTCTTCCAACGGGAGGAGATTTAACCGTAACATCACCCTCTACATCAAACCTGCTTACATTAGCTAATCCTGACAAATGCATAATGGTCATTCCTAAGTTAGACAACTCGTTTAATTCAATGACGATACGCATAGCTACTCCATGCGAACCTGATTCGGACGGCTCCAATATATTTGTATTTTGCCCTGCTCTTCTTCGTTCATTTACAGGGTCAACGGAAGAAAATGATAACATTATAAGATGTGCATTACCTACTAACCAAACTTATTATGTAGCTCCTGTAAATGGCGCTAACCCTTTTGTTGGCATTTACGATTGGATATTTACTGATGCTTATGGTGAGAATAAATTAGCTAATGGATATTACAAAACAAACTTTTTGCCAATTCCATATGATACCATAGAGGTACAGAATGGGGTAGTAGTATCAATATCACAAACTTGTTAATATGCAATATACAATAACATATAGTCCCGGTGTTGAAGGGTGGCCTTCATTTTACTCGTACAATCCTGATTACATATTGGGGATGAATAACTACCTATATACATTCAAGGGAGGTAATCTATACAGGCACAATGTAAGCGATGCGAGAAATACATTTTATTATGATTGGTGGGATAGGCAAAATCATCCTGAACTTGCATTTACTGCAACACAGTTGCAAAGTGTTATAAACAATTCTCCGCTTGAGAACAAGTTGTTTAAGACTATAAACCTAGAAGGAGATGACACTTGGAGTATGCAATTACAAACAGACCTTCAGTACTCAGGATATGTAGATGCAGGGTTCTTTGAGAAGAAGGAAGCGTCATACTTTGCGATTGTAAGAAACAATTCTCAGGGGCAGTTGGCTTTAAGGAGTGTAAACGGAATTGGTGATAGTTTGACTGTTACAGGTGGTAATACCGTTAATTTCTCTATAAAACCACTTATTGCAATAGGTGGTATCATAAGTATTGGTGACTTTATTTATTTTGATGCCGCTCAGTTAAATTGGGCAGGTATCGTTCAGAATATAATTGTTAACTATCCTGCAGGTGTAAACAGATTGGTGATAGATACGAGTCCTCCGGGAACTGTTGCTATACCGGGAGATGTGAACTACTTCTTGTATATTAAGAACTCGGTTGCGGAGTCTCATGGAGTGCTTGGTCACTATATGACATTCACTATGCAGAACTATTCAAGCGGTAAGATTGAGTTGTTTACGGTTAATTCTGAAGTTATGAAAAGTTTTCCTTAAATTCAATATCTTTGTAGTGTATGGATTCATTAGATATAAGATTATTAAAAGATACTGACTATCAAGAAATCCTTGTCGGTTGGTGGAATGATTGGAAATGGGAAGCGCCTGCAAAGGATTTTCTCCCTGAGGATGGTAAAGGTGGTCTTATGATTATGGATGGTGATGAGCCTGTATGTGCAGGGTTTACATACGTTACCAACTCAAAGGTTGCTTGGGTAGATTGGATTATTTCTAGTAAAACATACAGGAAAAAGCCACAAAGAAAAGAGGCTATTAACTTGCTTATTGAGACGCTTACAAATGTTTGTAAAAACTCAGGAAGTAAGTATTGTTATGCCTTAATTAAAAACCAAAGCCTCGTAAATATATATAAAGAACTTGGTTATACTAAGGGAGATAGTTATGTAGGCGAAATGATAAAAATTTTATAAGATGGGAGTAGCAACAGCGATAGCGGTAGGCGGATTGGCGTTAAGTGCAGCAAGTACTGCATCGTCATTCGTTCAGGCTGCTAATCAGGAAAAGAATGCAGCACAGGCTCAAAGAGATGCAGAGAAGGCGATGGCTGAGGCTCGTAAAAAGCTTGAGGTTAACTATATGGATAAGTTAGCTGTTCAAAAAGAACCTTACGAATTAGCGAGAGAGGCTGCTCTTGTGCAAGGAGCTGAGGCTATACAGGCAGGTAGAGAGCAAGAGAGAGGAGCTGCGGCTACAGCAGGTAGAGTCCAGATGGCTCAGAACGAAATGCAGGGAGATATAAGGACAGCAATGGGCAAGGAGTTGTCTGACCTTGAGAAATTAAAAGTGCAAGAACAAAGCAGGCTTCGTGACGTTGGTGTTCAGTTAGATTTGGAAGAGGTCGCAGGCCAACAACAAATGGCTGCAGATGCACAGGCTGCTGCTACTGCTGCTACGCAACAAGGGTGGCAGGGTGTTACAAGTATGGGTCAGCAGGCATTACAATTGGTTCCATTGTATGTAGGAGGCGGAGGAGGAAAAGAAGCTCGTCAGCAAAAAAGAATTGAGAAAAGAATGATAAAGAATGCAAAAAATGCGGAGCCTGCTCAGAAGATTTCTGCTCCATTTAAAGGCATACCTGAAAGCTCTTTAAAACTAAAACCTATGAGTACAGCTCCAATGGAAGAACAATATGATCCATTTGGATTTTTAAATAACCCTTATTTATATAAAAGAGGATAATAATTAATAGATATGCCATTAGGATATAAATATGTACAGAGAGATGCTACCGACTTTGTCAATTGGGCGGAGATAGGTAAGAATATGAGCGATATGCTCGCCAATGAGAATAAGATTCGTAAAGAGAAGAAGGCGGCTATTGACGAGGACTCAAGGCAACTTGGTATGACGCTATCTGAGTACCCTCAAGGTCAGGATGCCAATGCTAGAACAGCTGCGCTCAAGCTTGCAGATGACGCTACGCAGTACAAGAATATGCAGTTGAAGTTGTTGAAGTCGGGCAAGTTAAAACTTAGAGACTATCTTATAAATACTCAGAATCTTAAAGACGATATCACTAGGTCATTCGATGCTCTTGAGTCATACCAAAAGGGATACGGAGAATCAATGGATGCATATAGAAATGGAACGGCATCTATAATGCAAGTACAAGATTGGGCTAAACTTGATGAGATTGGAGGAGATTGGGGTGGCGTTCAGTTTGTTATCAATCCTGTTAATGGCGTTCTTAATCTTGCTAAAACACAGAAGAAGACTATTGATGGTAAAGAGGTAATGTCTATATCCGACAATCCGAATGATATCTATAGTATGAATCAGATTATGGGTATTACAAAAAGAAAGATTGATAAGCTTGACGTTCAAAAGATATCTGACGATTGGTCTTCTAAAATGGGGGTATATATAAAAACTGATGCAGCAATGTCAGCCGCAGCAGGACTATGGAAGCAAGGCAAGGTTGTTACTATTGATGATATAACTAGAAGAGCTGATGAGTTAAAATTAAGCAATGGAGAAAGGCAAGAGATATTTAATTTTTATAATGCAGAAAACCAATGGATAGATAGCTCGTTATCTAATCCGTATGCTAGAGGCTCTGTACTTATGGATCATTTACAATTTGAGCCAACTACGCAAAAGGCATACAGAAGAACTCACGATAAGGCAGACGCAGCAGCCAATCCTGAGGCTATCTATGAGGAGATAAATCCAAGTACACAACAGCCAAATCTTGTATTTAGCGATAAGCAAAAGAAAGACTCTAATGATTTTGTTCGCAATATGACTAGACCTAAATATAAGTATGAGGAGAAAACGCAAGTTACAGGACAACTTGAAAAACCTAGATCAAAAAGTGAAGTAGAAGCTAGTGAAGAAAAAGACTTAAGAGAAGCTGAAAACTTCTCACGTCAAACGTCATATTTATTAACAGGAACCCCTGCACAAAAAGCAGATGCAGTTAAATATTTTACAGGTAAAAAAGCTAATGTAGTAGTTGACCCTATAGGTAAAGGCAAAGGTGTGTATATTGAAAACGCATCAGGAGAGATGATTAGATTTGAGCCAATAGGAAATCCAATGGATCAAGGAAAGTCAATTATTGGAGCGTTGAAAACTGCAACGGGAGTAGATATTCCTGATGAAATGATAATCAATAAGTTCCCTAGATTTATGGGTAAAGCATTCAGTAAGCCTTCAGGAGAGATAAAAGGAACAGTAGCGCCTAGAGATGTGGAAGGAGAATACAAAAATAAGGTTGTTGATAAAGTAAGATATACTATATTTAAAAAATTAGATAATGTATATGCAGCACCTAAACTTATTGAGGTAATAGGAGATACTCCCGGAGTAACAGTTGAGACTACAGGTTTTAATGATCTTGAAATAACATATACTCCTAAAAAAGGACTGCCTAAATCTATAAAGGTAAATACAAATCAAAGTACAGATGAGGAAGCTAAAGCTAATGCTGAAATAGTAAAAAAATTCTTGCAATCAATAGATCCTGAGTATAAAGAAACAGCTATAGGACCTGAGACTGTAACTGAAGGTAAACCTGATTATTCTACAAAATAATTTATAAAAAATGGACGAACAAGTAATTGATGATTTATACAATAGAGCAAAAGGTCAAGGGTATACAAAAAGTAGAGATGAGTTTATTAAACTTTTGCATAATGATACTCAAGTTTTTAACGATATGTATTCTTATGTAAAAACTAATGGATACCAAAAAGATGAAAATAATTTTGCTTCTCTTGTAGGAAAAAATGCAACTGCTCCTGCTACTCCTGAAGATGTAAAAAAAAAAGGACAATCCGCTACTACGGTATCACGTTCGGAAGATACTTCTTTGGGTTTGCCTACCGAACAAACTCCTCAAGTACAACCTAAAAAGATTCCTCAACCTGAAGAAGAAGGTGTGTTATCTAAAATTGGAAATGCAGCACTAAAAGCTCAATCAGCAACAATGTTAGCTGCAAAGAAAACTGCAGACGTAACAACAGGATTAGCTTCAAGTGCATGGAAATGGTTTCTTGAAACATCAGACAATATAGTTAATGCTGAAAAGAATATGCTTAAGCAAGGAGGATTCTTTGATGAAGATATGCCTGAAACAGATAAGCCTATATCTGATGCATTAAAACAGCAACTTGAAAAAGCAAAAACAAAAGGAGAATCTCCATTAGACCCAAGAGTAATTATTAGTAGCATAGCTACTATTGCCAATAAGGTTATAAACTCGGCACTACCTGAGAAGCAAAGAAATGAAATAATAAATAGACTAGCGATAGCATCAAACAATATCCAATCTGATGTTATAAGGGTAGAGGCTTATCAAGAAAAAACACTCCCTAAAAATATACCTACAGAGATAGCAAAGAATATAATTGGGATGGCTCCTGAGTTGATTCTAGCAGGTAAGATGGCAGGACCTGCAGCAGCAGAATCAAAAGCGGCAGAATGGACAAAAAAGGCTACTGAGAAAGCTACTCCTTTTATAAGAGATAATGCGCCAAAGGCAGCTAAAGTTTTAGAGGAGTCAATTGTTGCTCCATTTACTAAAATAATGGCAACCGGATACGCCGTAAAATCTATGGCTGATACTAAGGAAGGCGAGAATGTGTTTTGGAATGGCGTAGAAGGAGCTGCAAAAGGAACTGTAGAGGGTATGTATATGCACGGGCTTGGTATGGCTGCAGGTGAAGTTACAAAGCCGGTATCAAAGTTTATATCTAAGTCAGGCATTAATAGCGCTATAGCTACAGCTATAGCTTCTCCTCTTTCTAATGCAGGGGTGTTCACTACAGCAAAGGCATTGAGGACGGCGGCTACCGAACAAAGATTTCTTACTGCTGAAGAAGTAGCTATGGAGGCAGGTACAGGTGCTGGATTTAGTTTGCTGCATCTTAAAAGCCAATTTGATACTCATAACGAAGCCAATCACTATTATGAGAATGTCTTAAATGACGATAAGCAATATTCATTTAGCAGGGTTTTAAACGAGACTAAATCTAATTTAGATTTGGCATATAATCCTGAATTGACTCCTGAAAAAGTAGCTGATTTAGAAGAAGCAAGAGATGAGATAAAGAAGGCAATACTTAGAGAGCCTGACTTGAAGAAGAAGCAGATGTTGGGTAATGAGGCGGTTAAGATACAAAACCAATTGGATGCTCATAACAACATACAAAGTATAGTAGAAGATAAAGATTTTATTGTATCTAGAATAAATGAGCAAGATGATTTATCTGATCAGCAGAAGACGTTTTTTATAAATAAGATTAATGCTATTGCAGACAATTACGACATGTCTGAATTTGCTGTAAAGAAAAGAGAGTTGAATACCAAGATAGATGAGGCTCAAAAGAAATTGGATGATTCTGCAGAGGTGTTCACTAACTTAAAGAGTCCATCAGATAGAATAAAGGCAAAGATAGATGTAGATAATAAAAGAAAAGAGCTAGAGGATTTGAACAATCAGCTAACTGAATTGATAACCAATAAAGCAAACGAAGATGCCATTCAAAAGCAAAAGTCAAATGAAAGCGTGCTACTCAGCGAACAACCCGAATTGGGACTGCAAGAAGTGGACGAAGGAGACACCCAACCTGAAGTCACTACCGGAGAAGAAGTCATCACTACTGAAGGGGAAAAAGAAGTAGAAGCGAAAAAAGCAGAAATAAAAAAACTAAATGATGAAATAGATTCTTTTGATGATGAGTATAATTCATTAGCAGATATTGTAAACAATGAAGATAGAAAAATAGGCACTCCGAAATCAGAAAATGAAATCAAGTTAAATGAATTACAAGATAAGACTAATGCTTTAATAGACGAAAGGAATAAAATAGAACAATCCTTAAAAGAACCTGCTCCTGAAATTACTTTTCAAGGTAAAAGAGGGCAGGCTGATAGTATTACTTTTGATGGTAAAACAGTTAAACAAGGAGAAGAAATCGATTTAAGTGATGTAAATATATCACAAGATGATACTATGCCTGATTTGCGTAGTGGAAAGTATAAAGTTCGTATGCTTTCGGTTGATGTAAATGGCAAAAAAGCTACTCTTACATTAACAGATGGAAATGAAGTTATAACTACAACGGTAAAAGATTTAAGAGATTCTGAATTAAAAAAAATAGAATCAAAGCCTGCATCTCCTGAAGCTCAATCATTAGCTGATAAGATAAGAACAGCCAAAGTTGGCAAAGGTAAAGCGTTTGATGCTATACTTGGTATTCCTGTAGCAATATGGGATGGTAGCGTTGAATTAGTTGCTAAGACTGTTGAGGCAGGCAAGTCATTAGGTGATGCAATTAAAGCCGGAATAAAATACATTGAGGCTAATCATAAAGGTAAGTTTGACGCTAAAGAATATGAGCGTGAAATAAAAGCAGGTTTTATATCAGGGTATAAAGAAGCTATGCAAGGCCTACAAGAAGATGTTGACTTTGCTAGTAGAAGAAAAAAACTTTGGGAAGATAGGATTGTGGAATTGACTGCTAGTCACGATAAATATAAAGAAACTGACAAATATAAAAAAGGAGATGCAAAGGATACTGAGTACAAAAAAAAGATAGAAGAAGCTAAAGCAGAACGTGATACAGAGCAAGGTAATATAGACAATGCTATTGATAAATTAAAGGATAGCGATGTATATAAGAACGCTAATAGCATAGAAAAAGAGGAATTAGTTAGAGACGTAAGAGAAAGATTTGATATTAAAGAAAAGAAAGCGCCATCTCCTGAGAAATTATTAGGTCAGAAAAACTCTAAAGAGATAAAGACTACCATCAAAAAGTATATGACTGAAATCTCTAAAGCTGCCAAGCAAGGAGCTAAGTCAGTTAAAGATAGAATAGCTGAAGCCACAAAAAAGATAGAGGACTATTTCCAATCAGTAAAAGAATACGGCAATCTTACAAGAAAAGATTTGAATAAAATCAGAAAGATAATGTCTAACGTTGGTGAAACTGAGGCGAGTTTAGACAAAGCGGTTGACAAAATAAATGATGTTATTGACAATGCTAAGACAGATACCATTGAAATAAGCCAAGCAAAAATACTTAGGAATACAATGAAGGAGCTGAAGGCGTCTAAAAAGAGCCTAGATGAAAGAAGAAAAGTATTTGCAGCAGCTATTAAGAACATTGAGAAGTCAGGGAGTATAACAACAAAGCAAGCTGATGCATTAATTAATAAGATTAATAAAGTTAATGTTGAAAGCGATGAGCAAATGGAGAAAGTTATTGAGTATGCTGAAAAAGTATTTGCTGATGCTGAATATGATAACAAGTTAACTAAAGCAAATGATTTAAGAAGTAGTTTAATTAAACTATCTAAAAGCGAAATCAAAGATCCTTACTTAAAAGAGTTAGCTACAAAGTTTGCAAATATCAAGCCATCAATGGTTGACGATATAGACGCCTATAATGATATGGCTTCAAAAGTTAAAGAGTCATTAAAAGGTTCTAAGATTGTTGGAGGAACTGAAGGTATTAGGCAGGCTGAAATGGTATCTATAAAAGATGTCAACGAATACATAGATGATGTGATGCAAACTCAAAGGCAAAAGGTTTATGATGAAAAACTAGCTGCCGCAAATGAGGCTTTTAACACAGACCTTACAGGAATAACTTATGAGGAATTAGTTGAGCTTATGGAAAGCACTAAGGAAGGGGATGAAACTAAAAAGAAAGAAAAAGAAACTATCATCAGAGATGCTATCAAAAGAATGTTTAACTCTTACTCTGCAATAGTAGACCATATCATAACTAAGGGAACAGATCCATTTACTGGAGATCCTATTGATGTATCTGATTCAAAGAAAGAACTACTGAAGAAGTTTATGAATATGGATGTGAGTAAACTTGAAGCTAAAGACGCATTGAATACGGTAGACTCGCTTATGAATTTTATTCAGAATGGTTCTACATCTAGAATGGAGAAGGTTGTTGAGGCTTATACAGGTAAAGAGAATATAGAAAACTTAGTTAAAGAAAACAATAAAAGGTCTGAAAATAAAAAGGTTATAGCAAAGCCTTTGAAGTTATTCTTTAGTAAGTATTTTGGAAAGTTATTTGGTCAGCAGTTTACAAATGAAAATATCCTATTGGATAAAATGTTCAAAGGAGAAAGCAAGAGCAGAGAGTTTTCAAAAGCTTCAGGTATAACTGAATTTAAAAACAAGAAAACATATGTTCAAACTGTAATTAACAAAATAATTAATGACTACTCAAAATCTTTTTATAAAACAAAAACAAATGGCGAAGATTTTAGGTCTCAAGCAAACATTGTTGAAAGAGGAATGATTGCTGATTTAAAAAGAAATGTAGTTGGCTCTAATGAACAGCAACAAGCAGAGTTTAATAGAAAGAAAAAGATAATAGAGCAAAGTATAAAAGCCCTTGAAAACGGAAATGAAAAAGAACAAAAGTTAGCACAGATATACCAAAAAGTATATGATAAGATTGTAGATAAGTCTAAGGACATCAATGATGTTCTTAAAAAATCAGACAACAATAATGTTAAGGCTGTTGATTGGTGGGTAAAAAAGTGGGATAGCATATATGATCAACTAAAAGATGTTTCTGAAAATGTTCACAATGAAATATTAGATAAGGAGTTAGACTACACTACTAGAAAGTATTCTAAGTTATCAGAAGACGGAACGCAAACAGAAATACCATTAGGTGAATCCTTGTTTTTTGGTAATAATAACGAGTACGTGTACAAGAAAAAGACAGGCGTACTTGAGAAAGTTAGACCATCAGATGAACTCCCAATGAATGACGATAGAGAGCCTACTATGTATAGAGACTTTTCTTTTGATAAGAGTCAAGTAAATGCTATGCAGGATGCGCTTATGGATATTAACACATCAGGATTAACAAGACGGATGGAGTCTTTTTTTAAATCAAAAGATTTAAAGAAGGTTATACCGGAGACAGAAGACAGAAAGATATTATTTCAATCAGTGCAAGACTTAGTTAGAAATGCAAGAAACAAGCAAGTTGTAAACTCTGATGAGATTACAAAGTTTGCTAGAAAGCTAAACTCGGTTTCTTCTATTGGTGTAGCCTCTGCACTTGGAGGAGTTTTGCAAATTCCAAAACAAACAGTTGGCGTAGCTTTCAATACGCTTATAAATACAAAAGGGAAACTAGATTTACTATATCATTTCAATCAAGATAAAATAGATTTTTTAAATAAGATAGGGTATGGTATATCTGTAAGAGGAGCTCAATCATTGGCTGATGTTCAATCTCTTAATAAGGTTGCAGAGTTAGCGTCAAAAACAACTCCTGAAAAAGGGCTAGAGATAATTGAAAAAGCGAGTCAGTTTTGGTTAAGAACATTTTTAGAAAAACCTGATAGATGGATAGCTAGAGCGTCTTGGCTTAGCTATTATGAAGCAGGTCTTAAAAAGCAAGGGAAAGATGCAAAGAATATAGACTATAGCAAACACGAAGTGGATGCTGATGCTGCAGAATATGCTCAACGTATGGTTGATAGACAGCAGAACGTATCCGACAAAGACCTTCAAGGAAAGTTTTTTAGAAGTAAGGATACGAAAGACCAATTGATATCAAAGGTGCTGATGCCTTTTGCTAACTTCAGAATGAATCAAAGTATGAGGATGATGTCTGATATTACAACCTTCACAAGTAAGACAGCGTCTGCGGAAGATAGAGCTTCGGCAGCTAAATCTTTGGTTGGATTTGGAGTTGAAATAGCAGCGTTTAAATTTATTGCAACAGGAGCTTCTATGTTATTAGGCTCAGCTACTAAGGCGTTAATGGGTGAAGATGAGACAGAGGAAGAATATGAAAAAAGAAAAGCAAATGCAATAAAGTCACAGGTAACAGGTACTGTATCAGATGTGTTTTCTCCTATACCTATTTTAGATTACCCAACTGTTTACGCTGTAGATAAGGTTATAGATTTAGGTCAAAGCCTATTTGATGTTGCAGAAGAAGATAAGGCTCGTTTATTTACAAGAGCAAAATCATCTTCAGATGCGGTAGCTAATATGGTTAAGTCATTAGGAGTGCTAGGTATAGCCGCAGGGAAAGCAAATGACTTAGTCAATATAATAAAACTATCTACTACAGGTAATTTTAAAGATGAGTATGGTAGAGATAAGTATATCTCTCAGCCTGATCAGGAAGCTCTTAAGACAATAGGGTTGGTATCATTTGTTAGTAATTTTGGATTGCTCCCTGCAGAGGCAAATGCTATCACAAGAAATGCTATTAGCTATGCAAAAAAGAATGCCTCTACAAAAGAAGGGGGCAAGAGTGAGGAAGATATATATAATGAGGCTGAGCAGAAGTATGAATCAGAGCAGAATAAGCAGGAGGCAGAAGGAGTTAAAAGCGATAAGGTTGATATTCTTGAAAAGCTATTGAAGTCTACAGGTAATCCTAAAAAGAAAGCAGCCATAAGAGATATGATATATGAGCTGTCTAAGACAGCTGAGGATGAGAAATATGATGCAGAAGCAAGAAAGCAAGAGATACGTGAAGATAAGGAAGAGATGGATAAGCTTCTTGAAGGGTACGACAACAGAGAGGATATGAAGAGGTATGCTCCTGATAAATATGAAAAGAACTTCGGGGAAGACTCAAAGTATTATAAAGAGCATATGTTTGAGATTGAAGTTGAAAAGCAACTTAATAGCATATTAAAAGAGAAAGAAGATAAAGAGCAAGGATATATAAAAGGAAAGAAGAAATCTAAAAAGTCTTGGGATTATGGTGGCTCTTCTTCTTATACAAAAACAGTAAGAGATGCACAAGGAAATGTAATACGTTCATACAAGAAAACAAAAAAGTGGTAAATGCCTAAAAAACTGTCGCCAAAGTCAGATGTTGCAAGAGAGTACAGGAGAAAACATCCTGAGATGCCAACATTAAAATTAGCAAGAATAATATATAGCGAAAACAGCCTTGTATTTAAAGATGTAGAAGACGCTAGGTCAACACTTAGATACATAGAAGGGAAGATAGGCGCTAAAAAAGTAAAATCGGCAGTAGTTAATACTGAGTTCTACAGAGAAGAAGAAAGACCTAGAAACCCATACAGCTTACCTGAGTCTGATGAAACTGTGTATGAGCCATTTATCATCAAGGGATTTAAAAAGGTTGGTATCCTATCAGATGTACACCTACCGTACCATAACATTGAGGCGCTCACCTGTGCTATCAAGTACCTGAAGAACGAGAAGGTAGACGCCCTGCTACTAAACGGAGACACACTTGACTTCCATCAGTTGTCAAGGTTTGTGAAGGACCCGAAGAAGAGAGACTTCAAATATGAGTTGGATACGCTTAAGTCTTTTATGAATGTACTTGACAAGCAATTAGGATGCAAAGTATTATTTAAGATAGGCAACCACGAGGCTAGATACGAGAAGTTCTTATTAGAGAAGGCTCACGAGCTCAGAGGCGTTGAAGAGTTTGAGTTTGAGAATATCATAAAGGCTAGAGCCAATGGTATAGATGTGATAAGCTCAAATAGGTTTATGAAACTCAACGAGCTTAACGGCATTCACGGACACGAGTACATTGGTGGTATCTCTGCTCCGGTAAACGTAGCACGTGGTCTTTATATGAGGGGTAAGGTGTCAGCTTTTCAAGGACATAACCACTCTACAAGTGAGCACTCTGAGACTGATATGAATGGGAAGATAACAACCACTTGGAGTATCGGTTGTCTGTCCGAATTGCATCCTGCGTATATGCCACTGAACAAATGGAATTGGGGCTGTGCTATGGTTGAGTTAGATAGCAACGGAAGAGACTATGAGTTCTTTAACAAGAGGATATTTAATGGTAGGATATTATAAAAAGACCCCCGTAGAAACGAGGGTCGAACGATTACTATGAAAAACTGTAAAATTAATCCAATACAAATATACAGAAAATGAGTAAAACAAAAAAAATAAAACTCCCTACCTACAGCTGTAGTGTGATAATAATAATCACAGACGACTTAAATGCTAAGGTAAATTCTATATATAAAAAGTTTAATCAGGACGAAAAGTTTTCTGATGAAGCTGAAGGCGTTGTGTTCACATTTGATATTGACAACTACTACATTATACTTGATGAGTTTTATTTAAGCCATAATACAATCGCTCACGAAATATATCACGCTGTCGTTAAGGTTACTGAGGATAGAGACATTGTTGATGAAGAGTCTCAGGCTTGGCTTATGGGATATCTAACTGATGTTATGTACAAGCATATATATAAGAATGAATTTAAGATTGTAAATCAAACCTAACGTACTTCAATTCCTTTTGTTTCTCAAAGTAAGCCATCATCTCCTCGTCACTATAGGAGCTTTCTCTTGGCTTACGTCCGCCAAATTTTATATGACCTTCTAACTTGCTTGCAATGCCATAGATGATGCCATCATCACACGCCCATATGATTACAGGCGCTAGCCTCTTGTCTATAAGCTTCGCTACTTTGGTTATTGATATGGGTAGAGGATAAGCGTTTCGAATATTTCGGATACGACCTTTGACTTCTGCGTATGCTATTAGGTTGTCGTTCTTATCGAATATTTTGTAGTCAACGTCAAGTGGGTCTAACTTTTTATAAGAGCCTCCGAAGGTATTCACGAATGTTTCTATTGCTTTCTTCTCTCTTTTTAAATCTTCTTCGGTTTCAAAAATCGTCATCTTCCATTGATTTTAAGATAAGTTTTAGCTGAAGTATGATTACTTTGATGTCTTTATCTACACGGGCAAAGTCTCTATCAACTAAGTTCTCATATACGTTAGCTAATAATAAGTGGTTCTCATTAATTCTTAAGGCTAAACGACTTGCTCTTTCGTTTTCGCTAGCGAAATTACTCATTTAGTAATTGCATTATCTTGTTTCCAATGTAAGCCTCCTTGCCTGCAGGGACTCTTTTATTTAGTAGGTCTATGATGTACCTAAATCTTGTATTCTTTCTGTCTATCTCAAACACTTGATTCCTTTCAGCTATGAACTTATCTAGCTGATGATTGACGCGAGCAATTTTCATATGCAAGTCTTTATCTTTGATTTCATCAATAAGTTCTTCTCTATTCTCAAGAAACAAATCCTTTGCAATCATATACGATTGAAATAACTTTTCATCTTGCTTTAACAAATATACCACCTTCTCCATATAATTCATTATAGTGGTATGGTCTTTTTTTAAATAGCTTGCTATGCTAACAAGAGTATGACCCCTATCTCTGAGTATCTTTGAGAATACCATTCTTGCATCTACTAAAGTCATTAACCTTTTTTTATTCATCAGACTCACTTTAAATACATCTTCTACAATGGTATGCAACTCCTGCATTTCTGATTTTACTTTTTCTGATTTGATTCTCGACATACTTCTGTTTTTATTCCGTGTTGATTTAATTCTTTTATCCTGTACTCTTGTAGTTTGCTTAACTTTCCTGTTGGCCCTTTAACCTCAATAAATAATACATCTGAGTTAGCAGGTATAGCTATAAGGTCAGGGATACCATTCTTGTTGGTGGTAGTTAACTTGATAACGTAGTATCCCTGAGCCTCAAGCTCTTTTATCTTCCTAGACTGTATCTGCTGTTCTCTCATTACATTTTTGTTGAGCGACCATTATGCCCATTTCGAGCTCGGTTTCTTTTTTGAGACTCCAGCCTGAGCCCTCCTGTTTTGGTGTGACTCATATCTTTACCATCGCCATTGCCGTAGGTTCCTTTGGTACGGTTGGCTTTGTTCAGAGACACTCTGTAGTTTTTTCTTTCTTCGCTAGATTGATATTCTTTATCGTACTCAAGCTTCTTTGCGATTCTTTCTTTTGACATACCCAACTTATCGTAAGAGGGGTGTTTGCCTGCCATTCTGTTTCTTTTACTTTGCATTGTATAAATTTTATAGTTCAGCTAATTGTGTTTGTTCCATCAGTTCTTCCAAAGAGAACTCGGTATCTTCACAGTCGGCTATCAACTGCATCAGCTGACGTATGCCTTCCTGAGTAAACGCGAAACGATTAGCCAAGAAATACTCGTATGGTTTGCAAGACTCATCGAGATTAATTTCAGCTAAGTGAAACGCTAATACTTTTTGGGGCATCACCGTAAGCGTAAAGATAACATTGTATTTGTTTCCTTTTTTAACCCACTTTCTAGCAGGTACTTCGACAGGTCTATTGCTGTCGTTAATGCATATACATTCTACCATAGTATTGTTTTTAATTTTTTTTTAGCGTAGTAGATGTGACTTAGTGCTGTGTTAAATGGGCAGTTCATAAGCTTTGCTATCTTCTTATAGTTCAAGCCAAAGAAGTATCTAAGTATAACAGCGTCTTTCTGAGGCTCCGTGAGCTTATCTAAAAGCTTTGCTATCAACTTATCTGTTTCTTTTTTATTTAGCTTATCATCTGCATTATAAGAAGAGCTCATATCGTCATCTAGTAGCTCAAATATTGTTTTGTTCTTTTTATTTTTAGATCTGTAGTAGTCGATATACACCGACTTTGTTATTGAGTTGATGAGCTTTTTAAAGCTATAGTCATTAGTCCAAGTGTACTTCCTTTTAAAAATTATAATGTTAGTGAGCTGAACGAGTTCATCACAGAGGTTCCTGTCGTCTGTCATTATCCTAAACCTACCTCTTATGTAATCCTGCTCGTTCATTAATTGGCTTTTATTTGTCAGCTTGTAGGTTTACTATTTTTGTATTTTGTCAGCTTTTAAACTTACTATAAAATGGCGCAAAACTCATTTTAATGCCAAGTTATAGTTGTTTTAATTGTTCTCTACCCGCAATTTTGGAACAACCCTGCTGAATTGAAAATCCGTTGTTTTGCAATCTTAAAATATTTAGTGTCTAATTCTATTCCAATAAATTTACGGTTATATTTTTGACAAGCTAATGCCGTTGTCCCGCTTCCTAAAAATGGATCAATAATAATGTAATCATCAGGTAAAACTCCAATAATATTTTCCATTACTTTCAACGGCATTTGACAAGGATGTGCTGTTTTTTCGGCACTAACATTTTTTACTTGGTTTATTTCCCACCAATCATAAAGCCTTGCTGTTTTGCCATCAGCTATTCTTTTGGCTATTCGTTTATCAGTTGGGTTTTTATAATCTTGTCCTACTTTTCTAAAATCAGGCTTTACACCAAAAAACGCAATATCTCTATGCTGTTTACCAGTATTTGAATTATAAACCCAACTCACTACTTTTTCAGGAAATAAACCAATATTAAAACTATGCTTATACAAGTATTCAGGATAATGAATAATCACTTGTTTTTGTGTGCCGAAAATATCAGCTAACCAATTATAGTAATCGTCCTCATTCATTTTGTCATTGTATTGGTCGTAATGGTAGCCAATATTAAATGGTGGGTCGCTTACAAAAATACACTTCGATAAATCCAATCCTAAATTTTGCAAAACATCTATGTTATTTCCGTTGTAAATCTGAATATCTCCGAGAAAAAACTGCGGGTAACACTCGTTTGGCAAAAAAGCGGGTTCTGTGCTATGTTCAAGTTCTGTAATTCTATTTGTCATTTGTCTTAAATTGAAAGTTTAGTAATTCTAATCCGCTTCTTCGCCAAGCGAGATAACGTTACAGGCAATACTACGACTGTGCATAATTTAAAGTTTTAATTTTTCTAATTCTTTTTTAATCTCTATAAGTTTTTTCTCTAATAAATAGGCAACTGACCAAATTGTAAGGATTATTGCAAACCTTGTGATGTAAATAGCTGCTAACATAATTAATATTTTTAAGGTTGTTTAGGTTTTCTGTGTAGTTTTCTGTGTAATTTTCTGTGTAGTTTTTTAATAGTTCTGTCCCAAATATCTACTAAATTTGCGACCAACCCGTTACAATTTGTCACGCTTTGATTTAATTTAAATAGTTGTATAATTCTAATTCTGTTTTCATAATTAATCTTTTTTAAAGTGATTTAACGTGTAATCCATTTTTTTAGTTACGGACTTATAGATATCGTGCTCAATGCCGTCTTTTGAGAATATCCAATACACATTGTTCTGTAGCCTATCCTTAGTAGTCATCCTATCTTTTGACTGCCAATAGCTTGTAGCACTGAAGTCAATGTTGTAGTAAACCAAATAGTCAGCTTTGCGAAGCGATATACCCTCACGCCCTGATATAATCTGAAGGGCGATATTCTTATCTGTTTCGTTAAACTCATCTAAGTCTGTAGTGATCTGTTTGCCAAATACTTCTTGTAAGGCGTTTAGCTCCTCTTTAAATTTATAGAAAATGCCAATCTTACAATCTGTAAAGTGATCTTTTATAAAGTCAGCCTTAGTGGTGTCTAATACCATTGAGTTGCCGCTCTCAAACTTAACCGTACCTGAGAATAACTGATGAACCTTCATCATCAGTTTTACAGGCGTGTCCGCAAGTATAACCTCATCCTTACCTTCAATTACCAAATCCTTCTTCAGCTTCTCGATTAATTTATACGTTGATGGCTTTAATGTAACCTCTAGTATCTCCTCAGTGGTCTCAGCGTTGAATCCTGCCTCTTTCTGAGTGTAGTTAATGGTATAAGGCTTAATAGCCTCTACAATAGTTTCTAGGCCCTGAGAATAGTCTTTAATGAATAGTCCGTTAATCTTCTTCTCTTTGAGCTTAACATACCTATCGCAGAACCTATAGAAGTTTGGAAACTCTCTGAATGGATTATTATGTATACCATATACTTGGTGATACATCTGCGAGTACGACTCAGGCGTTGGCGTCCCTGATAACAGGATAACTTTTGGGTTACATCTGCGCAGGATATCCCTAATAGCTATAGCGCGTTGACTTGGCTTTGGAAAGGCGCCCATTGAGTGCGCCTCATCCAAGACAACAAAGTCCCAACGCTGTTGGTTAGCTACAAGGTGCAAACTCTCGTAATTGATGAT
>Ga0315288_10002003_pt1 | contig 26408 bp, 28 predicted proteins | sample YL17G11_20_MG_FD_203454 | JGI IMG/M metagenome (GOLD analysis project Ga0315288, IMG submission 203454) | Sediment microbial communities from Yellowstone Lake, YNP, Wyoming, USA - YL17G11_20 | ecosystem: Environmental > Aquatic > Freshwater > Lake > Sediment | place: USA: Wyoming | collected... | reverse complement strand
GACTGCTACCCTTGACGTTGATCCAGGTGAAGAGATCGTCGTGACCTTCACGAACAATGGCTTCGGCAAGGTGACGGTGGTCAAGGACGCCGTTCCAGACGCTGCTGAGGACTTCCACTACACTGGCACCATCGGCGCAGCCTTCGATCTGGATGACGATGCTGACCCGACTCTGTCCAACACGAAGGTCTTCCTCAACGTGGCTGCTGGTTCATACACAGCCATCGAGGGGCCTGAGACTTGGTGGACTCTGGCAAGCATCGGCATAACCGGAGACACGGACGCCGGTAGCACCGTAGACTTGGCTACTAAGACTGCTACCCTTGACGTTGATCCAGGTGAAGAGATCGTCGTGACCTTCACGAACAATGGCTTCGGCAAGGTGACGGTGGTCAAGGACGCCGTTCCAGACGCTGCTGAGGACTTCCACTACACTGGCGACTTAGGAAGCTTCAGCTTGGATGATGATGCTGATGGAACGCTTTCCAACACTAAGGTCTTCGACAAGGTCTATGCTGGAAGCTACAGTGTCACTGAAGGTGCTGTAGCTGGATGGGAACTCGACTCAATAGTCGTTACAGGCGATCCAGACCACAGTGTGACTAAGCCTACTGCAACTCTTGACGTGGATCCGGGTGAGGAGATTGTCGTCACCTTCACGAACAAGCTTCTACTGAGATTCCTTAAACAATTCACAGATTCTGGCGCACTTCCAGGTTACACACGTCCAGAAATATTGGATCCAATTAACTCTTGGGTTAACGCTGTGAAGACTGGTCCGAACATATGGTGGGAAGTCACCTACACTGTTAAGAACGAAGACGATATCGCACATAACTATATAGTCTGGGATAAATGGGGAGGAAACCTCCTAGTTCTCAACTCAACTCCAACAAGCTTCGTTAAACCACTATTAACAATGGCGAATGGCAAATTCTTCAATATTAACTATGCAGGATATTCGAGCTATGTTGGCAATGGCTTAGAATTCACAGATTCACACGGTGGAACTGCTTACGTGACATTACACACCGGTGACCAGCAGCAAGGGACAAACCCTGGCAAAGGTAAAGGGACCTCGAAAGACGGAAGCTCCTATGATCTCGACGTGAGATGGGAGATAGGCGTCCTAGAACCAGGCGAATCCGCATCATTTACAATAATACTGGCTCCAGGCATGAACCCAGGCGGAGTACTTCAATTCTCAAGCTGGGGAAAAAGTATCATTAACACGGGTCCAAGAGTAAGAGTATACGACGACCTCAATGGTAATGGCGATCCATACGAAAACAATGAATTCCTGTTCTCTTGGACGAACACGAACCAACTTACTGTATATGTACAACCTACCAGACCGATCCTCTAATTTCTCTTCTCTTTTCTTTTTATTAATTTTTATCTATAAACATTCCATTATCTATTAAATCTTTAAAGAATTAGCCTCTGAAAATATTTCGCGCGCCTATATGAAGACGTATTTAGCCCTTACCTCCATCGCCCTATCCACGCCGTGAAATTAACTGCATGCGCCTATCCGCCCACACATAGTGGGGCAACATCGCGCGCGTATGGCACTGCCACATAATCGACCACGAGGACAACGAGATGATGAGGCCCTTCACGGTCTCATTCAACCCTACTACCGCGCGCATAGGTCAGTTAAATAATTGACCGGTCAATCTTTTATTGACATTTAACAGAGTCATATCCATGCCGGAAAAGGGCTGGTACTCACTCACTGTACGGATGGAGACCGCTAAAAGGGTGAGAGAACTGGCAAAGGCCAGGGATTTGACGGTGGATGAACTCATAAACATGCTCATGAAACCGACCTCGGGGGCCGCCTGGGTGAGGTGCAGCCTGTGCGGGGCCAAGGTTAAAGCCGAGAACATGCCGAAACACATGGCGAGGGTTCATCCTGAAACGGTTGGTAGATGAAGGCAGGATTTGACCGGTCAATCAACATAATTATTTAATCGGCCTGCGCGCGCTTCAATTTTGTATTCTTTAAACCCAAACTCATGTAAGATATTTAATAAAAAAAAGAACCCTTTCACAAAATATTTTACTGACCCGAGATCCGCCACTTCACAGAGATCTTGTTGTAATTAATCGACGACACCCTTTTTTTAAATAACTACGAGCAACTCTTTCAGTGAATTTATTGTATGAGTGGGGTTCTCCCATTCACTTCGCTTGTAATCCTTACTCTGTTGCAACAGAACAGTCTTCATGCCAACCCTGTTCCCGCCGAATATATCCGTCGAGATCGTGTTCCCCACCATGATAGCCTCTTCAGGCTTTACCCCCAGTTTCTTTAGGGTTAAACTGAATATCTGTGGGTCGGGTTTACTCACACCCACCTCGCTTGAGACGACGACGTCGAAGAAGTCGAGTAGCTGAGCCTCCCTGAGTATTTGATGTACCTTCTCAGCGGTGGTTTGAGGTAGAGTGTTCGAGATTAGGGCTATCTTGTAATCTTTCTTCAGCTCCCTAAGCGTCTCAATGGCGTTGGGGAACACATGTCCATCGCTTTCTCGAACCAAAGTGTTACCCAAGTCGAAAATAACTGCCTTAATCATCATTACTCATTGAACGTAACAAGCATCATATAAAAAATATGATGACCGTAGTTTACTGACGAAATAGTGCATATTGGTAGCTCGTTGGAAGGAGGCATATCCTGTGCCCCTGCGGAGACGACGTGAAGCGACGTAATGTGAGAATTAGCGCAAATGAAACACTCGATTCTAATAACAGCACACCCAACGCGCGCAGGCCGATTAAATAATTATGGAGGATTTCGAATAACCTCCCTTTGGATTTCTAGAGTATTTAACTGCTTATAAGTAAAAACTCATTTTGACTTCAATAAGCAGGGTTTTTCGAAATCCTCTTTAGTAATAAAATTACGCATCGCTTATATACCTATAATTAGAGGTATATAAGCACACAAAGGTGTGGAAAAATGAAAAAGAGTATTATCCTACTATTGGCTAGCTTCATGTCTATATGCCTGATTGTACCTGCTTTTGCTGGAACGGGAAATGGGCTTCCAAGCGGCACACATTACACCCTCAACATTCTCGGTAAGAATTGGGACAATGGAGACTACGCAGAGACGCTGCTTAACCCTGTTGTGAAAGACAACGACAATGGGCATCGTATGTTCGTCAAACTAGATGGTAAGACAAGAATACTACTCGTTGAAGATACAGTATCGCCATATGAATTCTCTGTTATCGATGCTGACGGAACAGACGGCAAAGCATCATTCATGTTGCCAGCCCCTGGTAACGTCATAGATACTAGTGATGATCAATACAATCCTGACGCAGCAACATACAAAATCTTCGTTAGAGTCCTAAGTCCAAGTGGCTCAGCGACCATAACGACTGGTGCCTATACCGACTTGGCTGGCAATCTTTGGATCATGTCGTATGAGACTGTAACCTTAGACCAGACCATGAGACCACCGGCAAAGTTCACGGATGTAACCAAACAATTGACAACTCTATGGATTGATACTGACGCAGACGGCATACCGGATACACGAGTCAAGATATTTGACCCCCGCTTTGAAGGTTACTTCTGGGACTATGATAATGACGGCCTAAAGCATGTGCAACTGAGATTCTACCCGACAGCACTATTCCCAAGCTAGCCACATAAATAAACAGTATACATGAATTACCCCCCTTTTTAAAAATTAATTAACGGTGAGCGCTCTCAATTAAAAAAAATTAAGACTAAAAATTCCACTTTTTCTTAACGGGCTTTCCGGCTTTTTTGCGATCCTCTTCATTCAGTAATTCCTGAAAATACTTTTCCCTAGTCGCTTCATTCACGGCTATTTCATATGGAATTTGGGTGCCACCTCTGTCTCTGAGAAGTGGGGATTCGGATTGTTCATATGAATCTGACAGTATGCCCTCACGCTGATCGCCCTTTTCCCTGATGACATATGGTTTTGCAGGCTGTCCGAAGCTTTTTTCAGCGATCACGGGGCTTGATTTTTCATATAGATAATGGGCTAACTCAGATTGTGTTTTAAATAGATTCATCGTTATCATCCGACTTTTTCAACAGTTTTATCCTCTGTTGGGTGTTACTATAATATAATTCTTTTAATTCCTCAACGTCCATATTGCCCTGATATTGCACGCCAATTTTTCTTAGTAACTTTCTGTAATAGCTTCTAAGTGATTCACGGCTATGTTTTTCTTTCTGCTCTCTTGTAATATATCGAACCATTATTTATCTATGCTTTATTTTTTATAAAATCTTATCAAGTTGTGAATATTGGCTTTTATGATCAAATTCAATTCATCGTCAGTAATGTCTGACGTTATAAAGCGGCTCATTTTATTTGTAGTTTTTTCTAAAGCCATACATTCACGAATCATCAATCTAAAATCAACGATAAATGTATTTAGGACAATTCGCCTAACTTCCAAACCTTCACAATTTTCTAAATAATCAGATAGTGCGGTTAAAATCATTATTGCCGTCTCTAATGGTGTTATTCCGTATTCTTTCAGATTTTTATAGATAGTTTCAAATCTGCGTGAAACATACTCGCCTCCCTTAGACGTGATCAAAATAAATCCCAGATGGGGGATGACCTTCATTTTGAAATTTTGCGTATGGTCCCTGTCGTATTCCCTGATTCTGTCAGTTTCTACGTCAAGTAAAAGAATGGGCTTGTCGCTCTTTAAGTCGTAGTAAAATATGGGGAGTTGGATTTTTGATTCAGATTTATCTATATCATTTAGAGCAATTGGATGTTTTTCTTCAGTTATATGTAAGAGAATTTTGAAAAACCTGTTGCTTTTCCGTGTTCCCCCTCCTGCAAGGCTTATAGATCCCGTGTTCCCGTAAGAAACCATGGACTCCTTCGACTCCTACCTCCTCCGGAGGCTGTAAAGGAGGTTCGAGAGGCTGGGCGACAGGCTCGCCCGCGTTGAGAAGCTCATAGACTGGGAGGCCTTCCGCCCCATAGCGGCCGGTCTGTACCGGAACGACGGTCCCCAGGGCGGACGCCCCAACGTGGATGAGGTTGTGATGGTGAAGCTCCTCGTCCTCCAGCAGTGGTACGGGCTCAGCGACCCTGAGCTGGAGAAGCAGGCGTTGAACCGCCTCGACTTCCAGCACTTCCTAGGCTGGCCCGAGCAGCCGCCCGACTACTCGACGGTGTGGCAGTTCAGGGAGCGCCTCGCCTCGACGGGGAGACACGAGGAACCCACGCAGGCGATGAGGGGAGGAGACGCGAGGAAGAGACCGCGTGAGCCACGGGATGGAATTTTTTTTTTTTCGCCACATAACAAGCCACCTGTTATAACGCGCTGTGAAAAAACGTAGGGAGCACCTTACCATGGCCCGGAAAACCTTCAGGGCACCAATCACACTAGGCGGCGGAAACATCGCCATCCACAGCAAGTAGCTTTACGCAATCATTTCCTCTTTTTCTTCGCAAGCTTCTCCTAGTTGACTAAATAGAAGACGGCGTAGTCAAAGACCTCTCCATGTCATCGACACAACCAACACTCCCCACACCGACGTTTCCGTCCCCTCCAACGACCGAAACCCGTAGAATCGTCCTGTCACAGGACAGAAACTGTTATTAATTGTCCTGCCACAGGACAATACATGGGTGCGGTGGAGATCTACGAGGAGTGGGACACATACGCCACGCGGAGACGGCTTCAGCCGAGGGAGATCCAACTGGACGCCGTGATCAACGCCTCCAAAAACAAGATAGCCTCCATAACCGGCATCAGGCGATGCGGGAAGTCGAGCCTTCTCATGCTCCTCCGGCAGAGGCTCGCGGCGAGGGGTACCCACGCCGCATACTTAAACCTCGAGGATACCAGGCTCAGCCGCGTAGCGGACCCACTCGACGACGCCCTCCGCTGGTTCGGGGACGAAGGCACCCTCCTCCTCGACGAGGTAACCGCCGCACCCGACCACGAGGGCTGGCTCTCCCGAACCCACGAGCTGCTGAAGGACCGTCTCAGCCTCATCGTCACCTCCAGCAGACGAGCCCTCGCCCACCCGAGCAGACCCCTCAGGGGACGCGTCCTGCCCCTCGAGCTCTATCCCCTCAGCCTCCGCGAATACCTCACATTCAAAGGAATATCCATTGAGAAGACCACCGCTGGCCGAGGACGCCTCGAGAAAGCCCTCCAAGAATACCTAAGGTTCGGCGGCTTCCCCGAGGTGACCCTCACAGCCGACGAAACCGAAAGGGTCTGCATCCTCGCCTCATACATCCGAGACATCGTCGGCCTCGACGTCGCGGAGGCCTCAGGCGTCGACGTCTCCACCGTCAAGACCTTCACCGACTACGCCCTCCAGGCCCCCTACTTCTCGGCCTCGAAGACCCTCGCCTACATGAAGACCCTCGGCCACCGCATCGGCAAGGACAAGATCCTCTCCCTCGAACACTTCTCTGAGGCCAGCTACCTCATCCACTTCGCCCGAGTGTACTCCCGAAACATAAAGGACCGGAGCCAGCACCCGAGAAAGGCCTACCCCGGGGACACGGGGTTCAACTACGCCCTCCAGGGGAGAACAGATGTCGGGAGGCTCTGCGAGAACGCGGTGATGCTCGAACTCAAGCGCCGAAGTCAGGGCCTGACGGAGATCAACTACTGGAAAAACGGCCGTGGAGCCGAGACAGATTTCATCATAAGGCGAGGCACGACGATCACGGAAGCGATACAGGTCACAGCCGATCTCAGCGACGCGAAGGTCTACAGGCGCGAGACCGAGAGCCTGGCTCGATGCGCAGCGGAACTCGGAGCAGAGAAGGCGACGATCCTGACAAGCGGGGAGCCAGGCGAAGCGAAGGTCAACGGCGTCGGGATCGAACTCGTCCCCCTGGCTGGTTGGCTTCTGGGCGAGGAAAACCGGCTCAAGCCGGGCCGAGGCCTGGATGCCGGGTGACCCCTCTCAGCGAACCGCCTCTCAGGCGGCGAAGCCCATCAGTGGCCTCTACCACGCGAAGCAGTGCACCGATCCCATGGATCTCATCGGAGACGGAGATGACGAGCCAGTCCCCATCTATGCCTCACCGTCACACACACTGACAACCCACCAGAGATGAACGTGAAAAACCACTACACCAACCTACAGGGTAACAGCGAAAACACCCCACAACCCCAAACAATCAAAGAGGAACCACAAAAAACGCTATACCAAGCTACATGGTATGGCGAAAACAGCGCCCCACCCTCCCCGCCGACAACAGGCAGCCTACCACTAGGGATCCGAAGCCCCGCAACGCCCCACCAACACGGACCCCAACCACGTCCAAGAGGTTGAACCGCTCCACCTACACCGGTGCAGGGACTGATCAAAGGGAGAGGGGAAGGGAGTCGACGTAGGTGGATGAAAGGGGGCAGCTGAGGATCTGCCGACCTCGGTGCGGAGGGTCGTCAAAGCCTCCGAGGGGCTGACGGGGAGCGACGGCGAAGACGTCAGGATCCTCGCCTTGGACCCCTTCAAAGTTAGAGACGGCGACGATGCTCATGGAGGCGCCTGACGAGAAGCAGCAGGCCGAGCGGCGGAACCCGCTGGCCAGGAGGGTGAGGCTTAACCCGTGAAAGCCCTTATAGTAAGCTACTTACTATAACGAGTTTTGGGGAAAGGCCGTGCGAAGCTATATTTTCACGGAATGGGAGGAGGAGAAGCTGGAGGAGTGGCTGAGGGACGGAACAGAGGACCAATCGACGAGGGACCTGCTCTCCAAGATACGGCGGGGGTTCCCAGGGCTGGCGGAGGACATGGAGCTCCTCTTCAGAACGATAAGGGCGATGCAGCGCCGGGGCCGGTGGTGGGGGAGGATCACGGCTCGGAGCGAGTTCGGCTCAGCATTACGACGCGCAGAGTCCGCATTGACCCGCGCAAGAAGAGGCGCAGCCACATCATCCGCCTCGAGAGGTTGATGGCCGAGTGCGACGGGATCGTCTCCGACCCGGAGGGATTCGAGGAGCTACAGGTTAAGGCGATGACCGTCCTCATCCGGGCGATCAAGATATGCTACGAACTGGTTACCGACGATCAGGGGAGGCCCTTGAGGAGGGGTTCGAGGCACTCAAGAGAAGAATTGCTGAGAGTTCGAGCGGACGAGGCTGAGGATCGACTCCGAGGACGCCGTGGAGGTCCCAGACGACCCAGTCGAGTTCCGTAAGGACCGGCTTGGTTATACGCCCCTCAGCTACATGTGGCTTTTCCTCCGCGACCGGAGCCACTTCATAGCCAACGCACAGGCTCGCTAGACTGGGAAGACCTTCAACGGCATGGCGAAGCTCCTCTGGTACGTCCTAAAGTCCCCCCGATCCCTCACCCTGACAACTGTGCTCACATTCGACCAAATCAAGAACATCGCCTTCAAGGCCCAAGCCTTCACCGTCACCGCCGCAGAACAGGCCGAGCCACCGCCTTCAAGGCCCACCGAAAGGACCATCTGAGGCTCGATCTCTGTATCTAAATTGAAAATGAGTACCACTAACCTCCCCCCTTTTTCTCATGTCTTCTCGCAATGAAAACAATATATGTGTTCAGCTACGTTCTAAACGGAGCTTATTCTGACCTTCCCATGGTTGATACTATAATAACCTACATGAAAATAATGCGAATCCAGCTTCTTTTCAGAGGAGCTAAACACTCATGAAATATGTTCTCTCGGCTGGTGACCCTGAGCCTACCCGAAGCCAGCAACCATTCCTTCATCTTCTTCGCCTCTCAGCCGGCTTCGGGCTGCATACACTCATCCAGTCTCTTTGGACCACATCCTTAGCAGCTCGGGTTCGCCCAGTCACGTACTCGGTCGCTTGGACCATGTTTAGCGGCGGGCTAGCCAGCCAAGAGATCTACGGAACATCTTTCATAAGGTCAAAGCAAAAAAGTATTCTCGTGAATATTAGTATTATTCAAACCAAAAAAAAAAGGGAAGTTAAAAGATAGGTTTTCCTAAGCCTTTTGGCGATGTTGTACAGAGGTTGATGATCTCATCAATCGGATAAGTTATAGCTGCATTTCCTGAAATGGTGTACCACACCCATGGGACAGTACCACCCATCGAACCATCGGAAGCTATTGTTCCTATTGCAGTTGCAGTATAACCGGGGTTATATGGTCCAAGGTATGTAGTTGTAAGAGAAATCTGGTCTCCTGTTATTTGTCCTGTAATTGTCTCAGAAGTCTCACCGGGATCTGTGTAAGGGGATTGTCCAGCCGGGTATCCGCCTGTACCGGAGAATGTGCCGTCAGGGTTCTGTTGAGTTATTAGAAGATCATGGGTGTACGTCCCTAGAACTATCCAAACATACTGTCCGACAAGGCTCCATGTCTTCTTGTAGATGGTAAGTGTATCTTGGAAGACAACATATCTTGGTACACTGCTTGCATATGATCCCCAGCCTGCACTGTATGCACCGCCTGCTGAATATTCAGCCCATGCAGCAGGAACATCGCCCACTTTCATTATCTTCAAGAACTCTTCGACTTTATATTCAGCAAGTGGCGGTGTATCTTTTAAGGTCCAATCTACTCTTGTATCCCAGCCATACCATGTGCCTTCTTCGACATCGTTGCTGTACCATGTCCAGTGGTTTGTGCACCATGCGCCTACTGGCTCATCTGCCTGAGGTATCCAGTCATCTGACCATTTCATGACAAGATATGCATCAAGTGTTTCTCCAGACCATGTGCCACTTGGTTTGTCCGCCCATTGACCGTACCAGCCGTTGAATAGCCTAGCACCGTAATTATAGCCAAATTCGTCGAAACCGTTTGTGCTTGGTTTTGCGGCCATAGCCATTGGAGCCATGAGGGAAAAGGCAAGGACTAGTAGAACAGGGATAACCTTCATTTTCATGAGTTATACCCGATTAACATCTGTTTTAAATATATATAGCACTTACTCACTACACGTGAGTTTTAGAGGCTGGATCAGCCAAATACGCCCTGATCTCCTCCCGTAGGATTGACGCCCCCGCCCCATACCAGCTTACACCCGTCCTCAGCCAGCGGACCTCAAGACGAATGAAAGCCCTGATGGAGTACGCCAGGCGATTCAGCTGAGCCCAGGCTCCTCTCACCTGGACCCTCTCTACTCCACGCACAGCTGACAGGTTCGCCATCACCATCCTTGCTTCTAACGGAGTTATCTGGCGACAGATCGGAACACCCACAGCTCAAATCACACTAGGCGGCGGAAACATCGCAGTCCACAGCAAGTAGCTTTACGCAATCATTTCCTCTTTTTTCTTCGAAAGCTTCTCCTAGTTGACTAAATAATAATTCAATCACCTAAAAACAATGTACACCTGTAATTGCTGAAAGTGATATCAAAGAGGCTGATGCCACCGTGGATAATACAGATCATAATAGAAGCTATACCCTCCTTCAATAAGATGAGATCAGCTCTAACACCCCTCACCTCAGTCGCCCGCGTGCACGACGCGATCACATGCATAAATATTTCATGAGATTTTCATCGCATACGCCTCGGAGCCTCCAAGGAGGCCCTCAAGTAACTGGCCTCCATTCCTCATCATCGAAATCGAAGAGTCCCCCGATGGGTTTGCCCATTACCCGAGATATCCGCCAAACGAGACGTAGGCTAGGATTGCATTTCTCCTTCTCTAAGAAGAGAATGGTCTGCCTCGTTGCGTCCACCGCCCTGCCGAGGTCTTCCTGGGTTAACCCAGCGTCATCCCTTGCTTCTCTCAGCGCAGGCTGATTAAATAATTATGTTGATTGACCGGTCAAATCCTGCCTTCATCTACCAACCGTTTCAGGATGAACCCTCGCCATGTGTTTCGGCATGTTCTCGGCTTTAACCTTGGCCCCGCACAGGCTGCACCTCACCCAGGCGGCCCCCGAGGTCGGTTTCATGAGCATGTTTATGAGTTCATCCACCGTCAAATCCCTGGCCTTTGCCAGTTCTCTCACCCTTTTAGCGGTCTCCATCCGTACAGTGAGTGAGTACCAGCCCTTTTCCGGCATGGATATGACTCTGTTAAATGTCAATAAAAGATTGACCGGTCAATTATTTAACTGGCCTGCGCGCCTAGTATGACTCTACACCCACTCCCTCGATGCCCTCAAAGTGCCTCAGATTCCGGGTCAACACCTTCTCACCGCGAACCTTAGCGATCCCCGCGATCATTGCGTCCTCGGGATCAACCGCGGAGCCAAGCCGCTTCCTCTCCCCGTAGATCCGTCCGCCAGCTGAAGCCGACTCATAGTCGAGCGGCAGGAACGGGAGAGACTCCAGAATCGCCAGTATCCTCACCTTCTCCACATCAGGCCTCCTGCTCATGGATAAGCCCACGTAGAGTTCGAACACGGTCGGCGCTGAGACCATTATGGGCGTACCACTAGCCTCAATCGCCCTCGCCTTCTCAACCGCAGCCGCATCGTTGACCATGATGTCAATGAGGAAAGACGTGTCAGCCAGCAATACTACCCAACCCTACTCTCCGTTGACTTGACCCTCTTTGAGCTTGCTTCGCGGAGCTCCTCGACCTCTCCGCGGATCTCCTTACCCTCCACCTCGGTGATTGTACCCGCCAGCTCGAGTATCGATCTCTTCTTAGTGAGTCGGTTCACGACCTCCGTGAAGCTCTCGTTGGGCCTCTTAAATGCGGCGAGTCTCTCGTAGGCTTCCTCTGAGATGGAGATGTTCTTGGTGCCCATGATTACTCTATGTGGGTATGTGTGTGTATGTTTTTAGGGTTTTCGTTTACGCTCACCGACGACGCGTGCGCTGATCCAGTACAGCGTCTCCCAGACCGACCGGAGAAGAGTCGCGGTCGCAGCCAAGAAACTCGCGGAGCACTACGAAGCGTCGACGGAGATCTTCAGGGGGCAGAAAACCGAGCTCTAAAGGTACGTAATTATGACCCTTATTCGTTGAAGAACACCCTCGACATCGAGCGCACGATTTAGAGAATACCCTTTTTTCTTCGCTTCTTGTAGCAGTTCATTCAAATCCTCTTTTGAGATCATTGGATTAAACTGTCACCATTGAATAGACAGTTTTCCTTCTTTCTGCAACTTTTTCAATGAGACAACATAATAGCCTATCCTTAGCTCTGTCCCGATTTCCTGAAGTACAAACATCTTGATTGGATAACTCTTCTGTTTAAGCGTGACGAATTTCCCTGTTTCCAGGACATTTTTTCAGTTCTTAATGGATTCTTATGCATTGAATACTTCTTTTCGCGCGCGCCTCTTCGCCGCCACAACCATGGCATCCCCGAGGCGGACGACGCCGTCCGGCCAAACGGATCGCGCGCGCAAAATAATTTTTCAGCGGCGCGCGCGCGACCGTTAGTAAAGATAGAGCGAGAAGCGAGTTTTTCTTCATCTCTAATCTCCCCTTACATGCGCGCACGCATTTTTTTAAGACAATATCAAGTAATATTTAAAATGATACGGAACATTGGTTAGAACTTTAAATTAAACTGGGGTGCGAGTAGGTGCAGTCGCGCGCGCGATCAATCATGGTAGTTTTATTGAATTTGAGGAACTTTGTTACTGTACAGTGTTTCTAAACAATGTTTCGCATAATTTTAAATATGTTTTTAAAGTAAATATTAATCCGTGCAAGCGTAGATTTACGCATCTAGCACGCAAGAAAGTGGAAAGGAGAGTAATGGTATGAAAAAAAATGCATTTCTCAGAACAATAACAGTGCTGCTTCTGATGATCACCTTAATATCTATACCAGAGGTTAAAGCTGAAGATTTTGAAAGTGGATTGGATGGTTGGCAGATTTTCACTAACCAAGGAGGACTTGTACAGTTCAGCACCACATATGCTCATTCTGGAATGTACTCGGTGGAGCAAGTATCTCAGTATAGTGGTTCTGAAACTGGTAACATAATTGGAGCCATTCGACTTCCTGTTACATCCGATTTAGACCAGTACGAGTTGAGTGCATGGGTTTATGTTACACAAAGAACATTTGCCGATGCAAGTAGTTTCTTCGGCTTTGTTTTTGACCACTGGGATGTAAGGGGATATTCAGACGTCTACGTAGGATGGGACGATTGGGGATTAGATGGTAGCTACCTTCTTGTCCGTGAGTCGGAAGGATACTCCAAACCCTATGTTCCTAATGGATTAACATTAGATGTATGGCACCACGTCAATATAATCGCATACACAAACCTAGGCACAATCAGCCTTTGGCTTGACGATCAATTAATAGTGGGCAATTATCCCTCATTCAATGCAGGGGAAAAGCCTATTTACTATTACATTGACAGCCAAGCTAACTGGTGGCAGCCTTATGTCACGCATCATTACATTGATGATGTTACCACCTCCGAACCATCATCCCCACAGGCATCGATTCAGAGTTTGGTTGACACCATCAAGGCTTGGAACCTGCCGAAAGGCACAGAGAACAGCCTCACATCAAAACTAGCGAACGCCATCCAATCCTTGGAAAAGGGGCAGCAAAACGCGGCAATAAACAAATTGAATGCCTTCGTCAACGAAGTTCGAGCTCAAAGTGGTAAGAAATTGACCAGCGTACAAGCAAACCTGTTGACGTCAGAAGCGCAGAGAATAATTAACATGATACAAAGTTAAAATCGTACCCAATTTTTTTACTCCTCTCGCGCACGCACTCCTATTATTAACCACCTTATAATAGTCTGTACAGGAAAAGAGCGCGCGCTGCCTTGTCCCGATATTGGTTTTAAATGGTTTTAATTCCTATTACCGGATTTGGGGGCAACCCCGGGCGTTACATTGGCCCCTCACCTTCTTGCAAAACCCGCCCTTCTCGAACCTGCAGACCTGACTCAACCTATTGAAGCTCAGCGAAACCACGCCGGTAGAAGGATTGGGAATCATGTGCAGCGACCTACCGGCGCTTAATGGGGTAGAATAGGTAATTCTAGGCCTCCCACGTCCCTTTATGGGGCGCTTACCCTTCGAGACCAGGTTCTGGTTGGCCAGCGAGTCGAGGTGGAGCCTCAGGGTGTTGCGGGAGAGCTTCACCTCGGAGAGGATCTGCTGGAATTCTCTGGGTTTGCCGTCTCTCAGCAGGTTCAGGATCGTGACGTCAAAGGGGTCCATTATTTGACTTGTTGGGGAAAATAGTATTTAAAACCATTTTACACCAAATTAGGGACAGGGCAGCGCGCATAACGGCGTACGACTCTTCTGACCCAGATGCAGGTGACATCAGGAACGCTATTGTCAAATTCTACAAGGACGGAAATCTCCTGGGTACTGCTTCAGTAGGCCTCGTCAACCCATCCGATACTAAAACTGGAACCGCAGCCATCATCTTGGATGTGGATATCGGATCCGCGGATTCAGTATCATTCACGATCAGTATCGTGGTCAATGGCTACTATACTGCTGCCACAGCGAAGTCGTCACTGTTTCCAAGCCGTTGAGCAACTTCATCACCGGTGGCGGCTACATAGTACTATCGAACTCAGAAGGTCAGCTAGCAGGCGATGCAGGCACAAAGACCAACTTCGGCTTCAACGTCAAGTACAACAAAGGCGGGAAAAACTTACAGGGCAACATCAACATAATATTCCGGCGGATGGAGTCAGGTGTTCTCCGCGTGTACCAGATAAAGGGCAACGCATTGACCTCGCTCACCGTCGACTCCAAGACAGGTACAGCAACATTCTTCTGCAAAGCGAACCTCAAAGACATCACAGACCCACTGAACCCCATCACAATAGCAGGCAACAGTCCGCTGAAGGTGACCATGACCGATAATGGCGAACCCGGGAAATCGGACACGATTAGTATCACGTACTGGAACCAAGATGGCGGACTCTGGTTCTCAAGCAACTGGAGCGTCACAGATACAGCTGAACAGCTCCTTAGCGGCGGGAACCTGGTCGTCCGCTAACCGACTAAACGCATAACCCCCCCTTTTTATCCGCAAGCTTCCTCAAGTAGACCAAACAGAAGACGGCATACCAGACGCTCAAGCGCCTCCTCGGGTAAGGACGCATGGCGAAGACGCCTGAGAACACCGCGAGGACGCCGACGGGTAAGGTTGCTACCTACAACGCGCCGGCTAACATCTGAGGAATGGATGGAGAAGCGAGGTGTGTGCCAGGCATCACACTTCAAAGACTAGCCCACAAAGCAATTGTACGTGTTTAGCTCGATAATTTTCGATGTAAAGTTCAGCTTTTGAACGATGCTTATTTTGATATTTCCACGGAAAAGATAGCGGAAATTACATAAAAATAATGCAAATTTCTCATCTTTTAATCCGAGCTAAACACATACCGCCCTGAAATCCGTTGAGGTTCCCAAGGACTTGATGCATTCCGCAATAATTTAGAGGTCCCTCCCAATGCAATGCTCAGTCTACCGTTATAGTAAGATTTATTAGAAATACTGAAGTGGTATTACTCATGGGTGATATAGTGACCGTCTCCGGGAAGATACCCGTGGAGCAGAAGGAGAAGCTCAGGAGGTACGGGGTCAATGTGAGCAGGCTCATCCAGGAGGCGGTGGACCGGGAGATCCGTGGCATCGAGGAGGAGGAGGTCAGGCGCGCCCTTGAGGAGGCAGCCGTGGTGCTGAGGAAGATCCCCGATGAGCACATCGTGGAGGCCATCCGGGCGGGAAGGGACGAGCGTTAGCTGACATGGTCTTCGACGCGAGCAGCGTCCTCAAGCTCATAAAGGCGAGGGGGGCCGAGGCCGCCTCCATCCTCATGGGGGGCGTCACAATACCGTTGATCTATTACGAGGTTGGGAACGCGCTTCGGAGCGGCGTCCAGGTTTACCACGACGCCTCCGCAGAGGAGGCTGAGGCGACTCTGGAGCGCGTCTGCTTGGGCCTCTCCCTGATGAAGGTCGTGGAGCAGGGCGACGGGGAGTCCTCGAGGCTGATATTGAGGAACTCTTTAGAGTTAAACACCACATTCTACGATGCAGCCTACCTCACGGCTGCCTCGACGCTCGGCGTGCCACTGGTCACCGAGGATAGGCGTCTCGGCGACGCCGCCAAGAGGGCGGGCGTCGAGGTCATCACCGCCATGTCGCTTGAAGCCCGAGGATGAAATCTACGATAACGGCCCCCGTATCTGGAGAGCGGCAAGAGGATAGCCACGGTAATCGAGGAGTATCTAAGGAAATGACCCTAAAACCGATTGTTATATTTGTTGTTTTGTGGACTAACGTTTAGAGTTCGACGCCTCTTCCCTACCTAGCTTCCCCTCCCTCACCATCCACCTACATGTTAACCAGCATATTATACAGAGCCACCTTACCCACCAGCTCCCTCGCGATGCACTCCAAGCCCCTCGCTAAGCTATGTTCCCCAAACAACCTCTCAAACGACGAGCAAACCGTCCCAACCGCCCACCGCCCCCCTGCCACGACTCCACCTCCACTACAACACACACCCCCACACCACGCTCAGACTACCCCACGCGCCCCAGCCCCGCCCCGCCAGGGAGACACGAGGAACCCGCACAGGCGATGAGAGGAGGAGACGCGAGGAAGAGACCGCGTGAGCCACGGGATGGAATTTTTTTCGCCACATAACAAGCCACCTGTTATAACGCCCCGCCCCCGGCGTAGCAGCCAACCCATTCGGATTCCTAACCGCCGTCCTAGTCTACAGCAAGATAGGCGACGAACCCCACGCCGTGATTAAGGCGATCGAAGCTCAATCCATACTCGACTGCGTCGAGATGTCAGCCCTCGCCGACAGGATCTTCGACAGGGCGAGAACGGAGCTGCTGGGCGACGCCGTCGAGGGGCGGACTTGAACCTGAGAAAGCAGAAACGGATGAAGGAACTATCTCAGGGGACTCCTTGATAGGCCGCGTTTCCTATAATGGGTTCCGCGGAAAAAGGTAGGGGGTATCGTCTATTAACGAAAATTTCAGCCATTAGACGGATCCGACGCCACGCCGAGACGCGATGCCCCGTAAAAGGCGTGGGATTGCAGGGATGCATCGCCAAGATCAAGGCCATCTCCACCCTCGACCGCGTAGAGATGCCCGTACTCGCCTCACTGGGACGAAGAGAGAGCAGATACGCCGTATACCCAGACGGCTGCAGGTACCGCGGATGCTGCGCCCTCCACTGCCCATCCAGGGCGATAAAGGTGATCTTCCCCTACCTGATCCGATGACCCTCGGAAGCGCCTGGGGGACGAACATTAAACTGCTTAACCTGAGAACGCGTCGAACAATCGAGGAGAAAGCTCAACCCCGCTGTCTAGGAGGCCGCCGGACGCCCCACGCGTCGATAATCCCTGATGTGCACGCCTAAACCCGCCTCACCCGCCCGCCGAAGCAGGTCATCATCGGCCGTCAACAGAGGAACACCCAGAGCCCGACAGGCGACCAGATACTGGGCATCGTAGAAGGACATCCTCCCCTCGATCGCTGTCCTCAACGCCGAGACACAGCCATCGAGACCCTGGTCGAGCAGCTTGATACCGAGCCCTAGGAACGCCCCGAAGCCATCCACCGCCTCCTCCTCACCGATCAACCCACGGACACACGCCTTCCTCAGAGCGCTGCCGACCTCGCTCACCACGATCGAGGGCGCCGACAGCTCTACCTCCCCCTCACGGAAGTCTGCGAGCACCGCCTCCACCTCACCCGAATACTCCTCCCTCAGCACGAAACGGGAGGCAACAGACGCGTCGAGGACGAAGCCCCTCAACGAGACTCCCTGTCCTCGCGGATCGCCTTGTTGATAAACCCCGCCGGGACACTCCGCCTACCGGCCCTGAGATCATCCAGGAGCTTTCCCGTCGCTCTCGCCCTCTCCTCGCGCTCCACCCTCCTCCTGATGGCATCGCGGAGGTAAGCCGACCAGTTCTCCTTGACCTCCTTCATCCGCCTCTTCAACTCCTCATCCACCTTGATCGTCACGGTCTCCAAATACATCCCACAAATACTCCTTTTAGAGATTTATATAAAAGCATTATCCCCGGTACATATCGAGAGCCGTTCTCGAGACGATCCGGCTGAAGGTAGATCGGTACCTCCGACTCCCCGACGATGAGCTGGGTTCCCGCCACGAACTTCCTCGACAGGATGGTCGGGAATATCTCCCTTCAGTGCGGGGGAGTCGCCTCGAAGGAGAACTAGAAGAGGCTGTACAGGCCGAGCCGCACTGCCCCAGACAAGGATGGCTTCAGGAGGGCCCTCGCCGGCAGGGTCGTCGACGGGGTGAGGACTGAGCTGCTGGGCGACGCCATCGGCGGGATAGACCCAAAAAAAGACTCGATACAGCCAAATAGACAGGCATAACCCGCGAAGTCGCAGACGCGTCCGCGACACGACTTCAATAATAACTAACCTAGAGGCCGCGACTGCGAAGCGAGAACACGACGCCGGACCATTATCAATCTGCGCGGGCCCTAGCGGTGAACACTAACACTATGCCCTGTCTCCAAAACAGATGGGCTAATATATTGACGTGAAATTATAAATGCTTATAAATGAATAAAATCCTATGTCAATTAATATGCTGTCGAAGAAGATCGCGGCTCTGCTCGCCCTCCTCCAGGGCGACAAGAACCTGGCTGAATTGGCGGAGAACATCGGCTCCACCTATGTCAGAACCAGCCAGATCGCTAAAGAGCTGGAGAGAGACGGTTACCTGGTGAGAAGAAACGGTCGAGTTGAGATCGCAGCAACCGCGCACGCCGCCATGTTCAGAGTCGTGGCAAAGAGATACGACGCAATCAAGCTGCTGAGAGACTCCGGAGAAGACGTGGCCCAGGCGCTTCTTGACTCGGGAGACATCGAAGAGCTACGAAAACAGACCGGTCTCTCGTACCGAACCCTGCTGAGGACCCTCCAAAGGATGATGGAGTCCGGCGCCGTAGCCAAAACGGATGGGGCGTACAGGCTGACCGACGACGAGGATCTAAGGCTCTTCCTCAGGCTGTGGAGGAGCGAGAAGCGGAGACGCCTCGTGGAGCCGTTCGCCGAGGTCGTCTACGCCTCAGCTGGCGTTATCCTGAAGAGGGTCCCCGTCGGGAAAAAAGCCACGGGCACGAGGACGGCGTTCAGCGCCTTCGGCCAATACGGTGTCCAACTCAACCCCGTCTACGACTACTACATCCAACCAGAGCGCAAACTCGGCGCAGAGGCGGTCCTAACACACGCCTTGGTCTTCTCCACCAGCCCAGTTGAGGCCACAGACTGCGCCGTCTTCTACGCCAAGAACAGGGACAGAATAGACCTCGGCAAGCTGAGATCCATGGCAAGAGGCTACGGCGTCGACGACGCAGCCATCGACCTCGAAAACTACGTGCGGGGCCTCACCACCTCAAAGCCGGAGCGTTTCCTCCCCTGGGACGAGTTCGCCCAGAAGGCGGAGCTATACGGGATGGCGCCCGAAGACCTGCTCCCCCCAGCCGCCAACCCCCGCTTCACGGAGGAGCTTTCGAGCAGGCTCGACACGAGCGTGGACGTCTACATCCTCGGAGGGGAGGCCATGAGGATACGTGGTCTGAAGAGGGCCACGAAGGACGTGGACATCATCGTCGAGGATCTGAAGGCGTACACGACCCTCAGAGAAGCTCTTCTCTCCCTCGGCTACCACGACATGGCCGAGGTGGAGGTGAACGAGGCCGACAGGAGGCTGAACCCATCGACGATCCTCGTCAGGGAAGCCTCCCCGAGGATGGACATCTTCGTCAAGAGGATCGACAACGCGTTCACCCTCACCGACGCCATGAGGAGGCGAGCCTCACTCCAAGAGACCGGGCCGCTGAGGCTCCACATCATCAGCAACGAGGACCTGTTCCTCCTCAAGTCGATAACCGAGCGCGAGGGAGACCTCTACGACATGGCCCAGCTGGCGAAGACCGGGGGGTTCGACTGGGCCGTGGTGCTGGAGGAGCTCTTCAACCAGGAGAAGGAGACGAAGAGGCACTACTGCATGGAGCTCCTAGACTGCGTCGAGGTCCTCGAGGGCAGGACGGGGATCAAGGCCCCGATTCTCCGAAAGCTGAGGAACCACGCCATCGACCACAGCATCTACGAGCTCGTAAAAGACGGGAGGGCGACAACGCTGAGCCAGATAAGGGGATACCTGGAGTACCCCGAGTACAGGATAGCAAACAGCGTGAATAGGCTCGTCAAGCAGGGGATACTCGCCAAGAGAAACGGGCAGCTCAAAGCGGGAAACGGCTGTACGGGCCGAGCTGTGTCGCCCTAGGCGGGGGGGCTTCAGGAGGGTCTTGGTCGGCAGGATAGTCGACAGGGTGAGAGTTGAGCTATTAGGCGACGCCGTCGAGGGGCCGACCTAAACTGAAAAAGCAAAAAACGGATGAAGGAACCATCCCAGGGGACCTATTGAGAGGCCGCGCCTCAAGTTACAGCCCCGTGAAAAAAGGTGGGGAGTACCTTACCCTAGCCGGTTTATGCGCGCGCGCGTCTTCGATAATTAAATAAAAGGTAGGGGATGAATCCCTCCAATTGATATGAATATATCAAATCTAATTTATCCTCAGTTTTATTTCATTATTTTTTGGGTAGTCTCGATCCGGTGAAAGTCGACCAACAGAGCCGACACATCGATAAAGTTTACCTATATTGATAAACTATTTAAATTAGTTTACCTGAATTGGTGTTATATATGGATTAGTTTACCGGTGTTTTGGATGAGCAAGGAGATGCCTGAATGGCTTAAAAAGAACTACAACGCCCTCTGGGGAAGATACGGGAATGAGATGTTCGCCTTTGACGACGTTAAAAAAGAGCTCGGTTCAGGCAGGAGCATGACAATAAAAACGCTTTGGGAGCTGGAGAAGAGGGGTTTTATAAACAAGGAGAGAAGCGAGGTCGATTACAGGGCCAGAAACTATAGACTGATCTCCCCCGAGGACATCGCCTTCGTGGTTGGGCTTTACTCTTTAGCGGAAGAAGAGAAAACGAGGGGGCAAACTTTGACGGATAAATTCGTTTTCATCGGCGAGAAGCTGCCCTACGCGATTACGGGCAGCCTTGCCGCCTACCACTACCACCATTACATGAACCCGCAGAAGGTCGTCGAGGTGAAGGTGGAGCCCCAAGACGATGGAAAGTGGATCGCGTTCCTGACGGACGAAGGCACTAGGGTCTTCCTCGGCGGCGTGATAGAGACGAGAAAAGTGAAGAATTACGTCAGGCTCATGCGTTCCTCTAGGCCCATCGAGGCCATAAGGGAGATAACGGGGCAGGGATACTACATCGAAAAGCCCGAGTTTCTCGTGATAGAGCTTCTGGAGAGGCAGACCCAGACGAGCATAATAGAGGCTGCCGCGGTCATCGCCCTGAACGAGTCCCGAATCGTCTGGAGCGGCCCTAATGGGGTCGTGAACCTCGCTAGGAGTTCGGGTGTCTCTAGAAGGCTTGGGTTTCTACTCGACGCCATGAACCTCGAAGCTGAGAGGGCCGTGATCAGACAAGGGGTATTAAAAGACGTTAAGGAAGATGTGGCTGGGAGAAGCAGCGAGGTATTCCCGAGGGATGAGGTGTTTCTGTCCCAGTTCAGGGAGTTGAGGAACAAGCTGGCGCATCGGTCCCTGCTCACAGATAAAGAGATCGGTGAGCTTGAAAGGGCCAAGGCGAGGTTCGAAGGCTATAGGGAGCTGAGTGAAAAATGGGGCATCCAGTCGATATTGCCCAGGGGCGTTATACGCAAGGTGCTGGATGATCTGGGTGTTGAGCTTGGAAAAGAGTGAGGAGAGCAGGTTAGAGCTAATCAGCCTAAAGGATTTGGAGAGGATAAACGAGGCAGCCCAAGTTTTTCGGATAGATCTCATCTTGATCGGAGGATACGCCGTGAGGGCGTATACCAATCCCAGGAGCTGGAGGTTCACGAAAGACATGGATTTCCTCACCACGAGCAGGGATCTGGGCGGCCTGCGCGGTGTCTTCGATGTGTTGGGATACAGCTTTGAGAGAACGGAATTTGGTTTAAAGGGCGGCAAGAAGGTCAACAAGGATTTCATCGAACTCCACGTCTCGGTCGATAAGGTGATTGACTGGAGCACCGGACGGGAATACAGGCTGCCCGAGGACATATTCGCAAAGGCCGACAACGTCAGAGTCAAGGCATCGCTTGAAGAAAATAAGGGTCTTGACGTGCAAGTCAAGGTCGCACCGATTGAAGACGTTGTGATAATGAAGCTGATGACCGAGAGGCCGAGGGACCGTTTCGATGCGATTGCGGTGATTCTCGATTCGTTCGATTATTTGGATGTATTGAGATTTAAGGAAAATTGCAACCAAGACGATTTACATCGACACATGTGTAACAGATTGGAGTCCGTCTTGGCCGATATCAGGAGAGGCTTGGTGAAGGAGCTCTGGAGGGAGTTCACCGGAAGAGAGTTCATAAGGCAGCAGCAAGTCGACCTGAGAGCATAGATCAACAAACTAGTTGAGGCGCTGAGAGTTTTCTAAAGGCTTTATAATTTCTCTATAATTACTCTTCGCCTTTTGTTGTGTTATTGTGACGAAAGCCGCGTAGCGCGCACGAAGCCATCAAAGCCTCCGAGGAGCTGATGGAGAGCGAGAGCGAGGACATCCGGGTCTCCGCAGTCGACGCCCTCATCAAGCTGGCGGAGATGGAGTTCACCCTCCTGGAGGTCCTCGGGGAGGCTGAGCAGAGGGATGAGAGGAACCCGCTTGCAAGGAGGACGAGGATTGAACCCTGAAATTTTTTTCCGCCCTATTCCTTGCTAATAGAAATAACGGTGAAAAATTTTTCCCGATAGCCCCTCCCTCCTCCCCTCAGGCGCCGAGCCTCCGAAAGCCATCCTCTCCACGCCCACAATCGAAACCACTCCCACGCGTAGTAGGAAGATCCAAGCTATATTCTAAGCTGCAACCAAGGCTCTCACCAGCCAATCTACCCATCCCCAGGAGGCCCTCGTCATCAAAACGGTCAAGCACGAGGCTCAGCAACTCAGCCCGAATCAGACACACCCTAAAGGAGACGATCCAGAGGCAGCCATCCTTCCACTTATCCGCAGAGAAACGCCCATCAACCTCATAGAGCCTTTTTTCCTCACGAGAACTATCAATGCATTTTCGAGAGATGCTAATAAAAGAGTTGGGGATTAGATCTCTATGCTACCCGATGGCTTTGCGGAGGAGTCGTAGGTCCATCCGCTGAGAACGACGTCATCCACCACGAAGACGAATGTCGTCCCGGACGGCTGTTTCTTTACTGAGTCAGATTGTAATGACACTTGCCCGCTGACACCAGTTATTCCAGAGTCGCTATCAGTGGTTGCAATCTCCCAATGACCATACACCGTCGCGCCTGCAACAGCATCGCCATTTGTATCCAAAATGGTCACCTTTGCCGTAGCCCACACGAAGGTATTTCGACCAGCGATTCTACTATCCTTGGACATTGTAATGCTGGTGACCCACATGATTGGTAGTGCTGGGGCTCCGTTTGTCGTTCCTGACACTTCAGAAGAAGGTTCTCCCTCATTCCCCGCCTTGTCCACCGCTGATACCATATAATAGTAGGTTGTCGAAGCTGTCAGTCCAGTGTCTGAGTAGGAGTCTGTAGCTGGTGATGCAATTAAATTAGTTGCACTGGGCGTGAAGACAGACAATGTGCTCCTATACACCTTGTAGTGATTAAGATCCAGCTCTACGTTCGCTGTCCACGAAACATCTAGCTGACTACTGCTCACTGTAGTTACTGTTACGCCAGTTACCTGTGCTGGAGGCGTTGTATCTCCGCTTGGAGCCGGAGCAGCCTCATCAGCGTCAACCAAGCCGTAACCATACCAGCTATCCCACCCGGCGGCGCCAAGATCATCGGCGGTATCACGCAGCCTCTCCCTTACCTCACTCGCATCCCATGACCCATTTTTGTTTAAGTCATAGGTAGAGTCGATGCTTGATGCGAATACGAGCGTTGCCGTCCCCGCCACGTGTGGGCACGCCATTGAAGTGCCGCTGAGGGTTGCATAAGCGCCGCCCATATAGGTTGAGTAGATGCTGACCCCTGGAGCCGCCAACTCTAAAGCCGAGCCTGTGCTCGACCAGCTCGCCCTCTTATCGCTTTTGTCGGTCGCCCCCACAGCGATGACGCTGGAGTATCTCGCCGGGTAAAGTACATTATCGCCACCGCCCCCCAGTTTACCGGAGTTTCCCGCAGCCGCGACCAGAACGATCCCGCGGTAGTATGCATTGTCGCAAGCATCACGCAAAGATATTGAATCACTACTTGAACCAAGGCTCATTGATATAACTTGCATGCCGTTGTCGATTGACCACTGAATTCCAGCCACAACATCGCTTACGTACCCACTTCCTTTGGCGTCTAACACCTTGACAGCGTACAGCCAGGCTTCTGGGGCGACGCCGATCACGCCGATTTCATTGTCTTCTGCCGCAACGATCCCCGCACAGTGAGTCCCATGTCCATTGTCGTCCATAGGATCAGAATCTCTGTTCACGTAATCAATTCCACCCTTGTAGTTCGCATCTAGGTCTGGGTGATTATAATCGATACCGGTGTCGATTATCGCAACCTTAACTCCTGTCCCTTTATTATATTCATGAACGATGCCTCCGCCTATGCGCTTTACACCCCAGGAGTTGTCAAGCTCTGCGTCGATTGCATAAACCTCATAATCTTTTTCAATGTATGCTATAACGGGATTCTTCTCTAAGGCGTCTATCGCCTTCTGGGGCAATGAGCATGCTATAGCTTGAATTATGTGGTATACGTATTTGATTTCCCCGCCGTGCGCCCTTATCAAACCTGCGTCAGGTTTATTTTTGAAGCCCAATATGACCGCCACCTTCTCCGATGGCTGCGCTGCTACACCGCTCACCGCTAGCAAACTAGTCAGGATCAAGAAAACCATGACAAATGACGTAATTTCCTTCCTCAACTTGCCCACCTCTACAACAAGGTTCACATTTCCCTTATATCACCATATTGCTTAACTGAATGTGTTTAGCTCCTGTGAAACGAGGACCGAGAAACATCGAGGAACGAAGAACCCAGAACAGAGAAAGGAGAACCCATGGAACAACCCATCATACACGAATTGGGCAGAACAAATAGGTGCATACACTAGCTTCCATTTTCCAGACGAAACGATGATTGCCAGGTTACTGTCTGGGTAATGATTTTTGCCTGAAAGAAGTCCGAAATAGCTTGGAATTTTGGTAACCCAGGGGAGATCCGAACTCCCGTCTTCGGGGTATAAGGTCCCCAATCTCTTATTCTAGAGGACCCGTCTCCCTCTGAATCACACGGATGTCTTCTGGGTCTAAATTGGCCCATATAAAATCGGAAACCTTATCCAGGTGTATGTACATGTAAATACGGGAAGCGTCGTGACGAGCATCACAATCAGGGTCCCGGATGAGCTGAGGAAGAGGATGAAGAGCCTGCCGACGATCAATTGGTCTGAGGTCGCGAGGAGGGCGATAGAGAGCCGCGTCGCCCGTGAGATGGCGAGGGAGGAGAAGGATCGGGGGGCCATCTCCGAGGCCGGGAAGAGGATAGACGGCTTATACGAGAGGCTGAGGGCCGAGCACGGGACGATACCCTTCGACAGCTCCGCGACCGTCAGGGAGTGGAGGGACCGCCGTTACGGCGCTACGTCGTAGACGCCTCGGTCGCCGTCAAGTGGTTCGTGCCGGAGGAGGACTCAGAGCCGGCGAGGAGTCTCAAAAGGGGCTACGAGGCGGGGGAGATCGACGTCCTGTCCCCCGGCCTGATCGTCTTCGAGGTCGCCAACGCCCTCAGGTATCACCCTAAGATCAGGCTGGACGCCTCGGATCTGGTCGTTGCGATCGCTTCCATGGAGGGGATGTCGATCACGGTGGAGATGGATGAGGGGTGCTGGGCCAGGGCGTTCGAGCTCTCCCTCCAAGAGAGAATATCGGTATACGACGCCGTGTATCTTGCCCTTGCTGGTCAGAGCGACGCCGTGTTCGTGACAGCGGACAAGAAGCTACGGGACGGTTTATCAGACGATCTCAAAAAGAACGTGCTCTCATTACTGGCCTTCGTATAGAAATCATGCAACGATAAATAGTATGTATTTAGCTCATTGAATTGATTCCCCATATTTGATGCTCTTTCAGTGAACCAAGCTTGAATCCTGGAACTTTCCCTATCCTCATTGAACGTGTAGTCCAAGCCCGAAAAGGCCTCCTTTTTTCACGTTTTAAGCCTAGTGGACCACCACATCGTGGAGGAGATATCCAACCCCGCACCCAGGCAGGTCATAGATTTTCTTGAGTTTGAGTGGACGTGCAGAGAGTGCGGGTCCCACACCGTCTCGAGGCACCCGGACTGCCCACCGGGCGGGAGGCTCGGGAAGAACGCCCTGGTACAGGCTACCCTCATGAAGTTTCAGGAACGGCTGCCTCTGCAGAAGGT
>Ga0315288_10002002_pt1 | contig 26416 bp, 29 predicted proteins | sample YL17G11_20_MG_FD_203454 | JGI IMG/M metagenome (GOLD analysis project Ga0315288, IMG submission 203454) | Sediment microbial communities from Yellowstone Lake, YNP, Wyoming, USA - YL17G11_20 | ecosystem: Environmental > Aquatic > Freshwater > Lake > Sediment | place: USA: Wyoming | collected... | reverse complement strand
GAAAATTTATTTTACGGATTGAAGATACCGATTTAGAACGTTCCAAGCCGGAATACGAGGAAGATATTTTAAAAGCGCTTAAATGGCTTGGAATTTACTGGGATGAGGGTGTTGAAATTGGCGGTTCGTACGGGCCGTATCGCCAAAGCGAGCGCCTTAATACTTATTCCCAATATTTAAAAAAACTTTTGGAAAATGGCGATGCTTTTTATTGTTTTCACAGCAAAGAGTTTTTAGATAGCGAATACGAAGAACAAATTAAAAATAAGAAAAATCCCGCCCATTTTTGCGAATTCAGGAAACTGCCGTTAAGCGATGCCGAAAATCGGCTCGATAAAGAAAGTGCAATTATTAGATTTAAAACACCGGTAGATGTTGAGATTGCTTTTGATGATCTTATCCGCGGCGAAATCCGTTTCAATACAAATACTTTAGGTGGCGATTTTTCTCTTGCCAAAGCTATAAAGCCCGATGAATTCTTGCCGCTTTATAATTTTGCGGTGGTGATTGACGATTATTTAATGAAAATCAGCCATGTTATAAGGGGGGAGGATCATATTTCAAATACGCCAAAACAAATTTTAATCCAGCAAGTGCTTCAGATTATACAACCGAAATACGCGCATTTGCCGCTAATTTTAGGGCCCGATAAATCAAAATTATCAGGACGCCACGGCGCGGTGTCGGTTAATGAGTATCGCGAAATGGGTTATCTGCCGGAAGCATTGATTAATTTTATAGCTTTTCTCGGCTGGAATCCGGGGACCGACCGCGAAATTTTCAATATGGAAGAACTTATCAAAGAATTTGATTTAGATAAAGTTCAAAAAAGCGGTGCCGTTTTCAATATTGAGAAGCTGGATTGGTTAAACGGCTATTATATAAGACAATTGCCGCTTGATAAACTTGCGGAATATATAATCCCGTTTCTCATAAAAGACAAACTGATAGAAGAAAATAATTATGATTTTGAATATATAAAAAAAGTTTTAGCACTTGAACAGCCCCGTCTTAAGAAACTTGGCGAAATAGGGGAGAGGACTACCTACTTTTTTCAAGTCCCAAAATACGATCCGAGCATTTTAATCTGGCGCGATATGCTGTTTAAAGACGTAATTATATCTTTAAAAATTTCCCGCGATGCCCTGATGGAAGTTAACGATGGAAATTTTACCCGTGAAAATTTAGAAAAGGTTTTATTGAAAGAAGCCGAAAGGGCAAGAAATAAAGATAAGGGGCGTTTGCTGTGGCCGCTTCGCGCCGCTTTAACCGGTCTTGAAGCCAGCCCAAGCCCTTTTGAAATTCTTGAAATTTTGGGCAAAAAAGAAAGTTTAAAACGGATTGATGCCGCGCTCAAAAATCTGGCTTAATTTCATAGTTTTAGGGCTCATTCTTTTGCTTAGCGCGCAGATTGCTTTTGCGCAGTCAGAAAATGATGTTCTATTAGAACAAATAAAGGCAAAAGAAGAAGAAATAAAAAAATTAGAGACGGAGTTAAATAAATATAAATCGGCATTGGAGACCACGCAATCGGAATCGAAAACGCTTAAAAGCCAAATTGCGAAAATAGAATCCCAGATAAAACAGTTGAATACGGATTTAAAAATTACTCAGGCAAAGATTTCAAAAACGGAATCTAATATAAAACTGTTTTCAAAACAAATAAGCGGAAAGGATAAAAAAATCGTCGAGCGGCAAACGGCGATAGCGAAAGCATTAAGATTTTTAGCCTATTCCGATAACAAGGGTTTTGTGGCGGCAATTTTAGAAAGCAATAAACTCTCCGATTTTTTTAGCTGGGGCGAATATCTTATTAACGCGGAAAATGGCCTTTATAGCGACTTTAAAATCCTGGCGCAGGAAAAGAATGAACTTAAGGACCTTCTTTCGGCTCAGCAAACGCTGAAAAGCGATTTGAATGATTTAAAAAAAGAGCTTTCGGTAAAAAATCAACTGGTTCAAAATCAAAAAAAGGAAAAAAACGATCTTCTCGCTCAAACTAATAATCAGGAAAAAGAATACCAGAGAATAATATCAAAAATCCAGATTCGCCAGGCGGAAATCCAAAAAGAAATATTTGAGTTTGAAGATAAATTGCGCGGCGAAGTGAGTGGCATTCCTAAAGCAAGGCCAGGCGCTTTAGCCTGGCCGCTCATAGGGCGAATAACCCAAGGATACGGCCCGACTTACATAACAGGATTTTATAATAATGCCTATAAATTTCATAACGGCATTGACATCGCCGTTTCTTACGGGACGCCAGTTAGAGCAGCATTGGATGGTATGATTTCGGCTTCGGGCAATGATGGTAAATATGCTTATGGTTCATGGCTGGCCATTCGCCACGGAAATGGCTTAACCACGCTTTATACCCATTTGTCGGTGAAAATAGCGTCTCTCGGCGAGACGGTTCGCCAGGGACAGATTGTCGGTTATGTGGGCACGAGCGGTTTTACCACCGGCCCCCATTTGCATTTTACGGTCTATTCAACTAATACCTTTAGAGTTGAAAATCGCTGGTTTGGCCTCTTGCCCCTCGGCGGTTCAGTCAATCCTTTTGACTATCTTTTGAAATAAAAGAGCCCCCGGATTCCTCGTGGAACCCGGGGGTGAGTCAAAGCTCTCGCAGAAGCCTTGACTCCTTTGGGTACGTGTATCTGCGACTATCACGATATCCAGCAGTGAACGGAATCCCATATTTTCGTTAGTTTTCATCAAATATTGGTTTAAATAAGCCAATATTAGATTTTTATTATGTCTAAAATGCGATCGCATTTTAAGTATAATTATACTTTTTATGTAAAATAGTAAAATTATGTGGTAAAATATAAATTAATGAAAACATTGATGATTTTGGCTACGATTTTAGGGATTTTATCTGTTTATTTTGTTATTAACACCGAAAAATCGGTGGTTATTAAAGGCAATGAGGTTACGCCGGCGGGCACGGATATCCCAAGTTTGATTTTAAATAAAGCAAAAGAAATCAAATCGCAAATAGGAGATGATAATCCCAAGAATTTTTCCGGTCAGATGGCCGATATTTTTGAACCAGTCATAACGGCGGAAGGAATAGGAGCTAAATCTGATGAGATAGGCAATGAGGTTAAAAATATAATTTCCGAAACTTTTAATAAAATAGAAAATTCTATAAAAGAACTTATTGGAAATAAAATTAGTGAAACATTGTGCCCGCAAAAATAACAATTTTTTTACTAGCTTTTATGATAATGGCGCCGGTAGTTTTGGCTTATGAAGTGGGCCAGACGGATGAGCCGCCGATAATTTTACCGGAAATCAACATTAATTTAGTCTTGAATACAATAAAAAGTATTTTTAACACCGCTAATCAAATAATCAACGTGTCGTCTCTTTTTAATTTTTTACCATCAAATAGCCAAAGTATCCCAAATATCCAAATTGGTGGGGGAGAGGCAGTAAGTTTAGTTTCTAGTGTTTTACAGCAGATATATCAAGCAGTATCTGGATTAATAGGACCAATTATAAATCAAATAGTCGGACAATTATTGCCAAATATTTTAAATCGTTAAAAGTTTATTGGTTTTTTTAAAAACAGCCGGGGGATTGCCCCGGTAGTTTTTAATATAGCCATACGTCGCAAAATCTATCTTGTGCGACATGATATTAATCTAAAAACGCTTCTATCCCCCTCACTTCGCCAATGTCGGAGAGACGAGGAAATTCATTTCATACTTGCTTACCGGTTTGGTGTAAGTTTTGAAGTAATACTTTCCTGCTTTCTTAAACGTCTGCGAACCATGAAACCATTCATTTGTACCCGAGGAAACGCTAAAAATCAACTTATCAGTCCCCTCTTCATACACTTCTAATTTGAAATAATCGGCCTCAACAGGAGTTTTTAATGTGGGATTGAGGCTTATCCAATATGACTCATATAAAATTTTCCAATATTCACGATCAATATTGATATAACTAAATGTTCTTGTGCCTTCAGAGCCCTCACCATTTAACGTAAGATCCATTCTTAGCCAATTAAGTATCGGTTCGATTTTAACAAGATAAGGGTTTTCAGGTGACGATGGCGGAATCGGCGACGGAGGTGGCGGCGGTGTCGGTTGCGTTGGCTGTGGTTTTGGTTTGGAAATAGGTGTTATCGGTGGTTGGCTTATTGTCTCTCCAACTTCTTTGGCATGGGGAAAATTACCGGGTTCAGCTACTGCCGGAACATAGTAGGTTTCTTGATAAGCAATTATGGCCGTATTTAGCGGTGCGGGCTGAAGTTTGCTATCAGCGCCAGAAAATAAACTTGAGACAGCTGCCAAAAGGCCAAAAATCCATTTCATATAGTTTGCTTAATTATCAATAATGTGATTATACTACATTTTAAAAACCGGAACAATTCTTAGCCGGTTGATAACCTTGGGATTCGGCTTCTTCAGTTGTTTCAAACCAAACTCTGTTTTCCTCCTTAATTCTTTCGGAGGCCTTACAACCAATCGGATAATATGCCTTGCCATTTATTGAGGCAACAAAATTTCCATTTGCCAAATTTAACAACGATGAGTCGCCTATTGCGGATTTTAGCAGTATCTCTGGCGTGACAATTTTAGCATCTTTGTCAATAATGATCGGCACGGCATGATTTGAATTTGTTAAAAGTCCTATCCCTAGGCCGATCAAAAATCCCAATATTAAAGCTGCACTAATTAATAAATTATTTTGATTTTCTCTCCCCCACTCTACTAAATTTTGATATCTTGATTTTAAATTCATTTTTTGTTATATTATGTTAGAAATATGGCACATACTAAAGCGACGGGCTCAACGAGATTAGGTCGCGAATCGCACTCAAAACGCCTTGGAATAAAACTTTTTGACGGCCAAGCGGTTAAATCCGGCAATATCTTGGTGCGCCAGCGAGGCACTAAATGGGTGGCGGGAAAAAATGTAAAACGAGGCAACGACGATACTCTTTATGCGGTAAAAGGCGGTATTATTAAATTTACTACCAAAAAACTAAAACGTTACGATAACGCAAGGCGGGTTGCTAAAATAGTAAATGTTATTTAGGTTTTTCGGGTTTAATGACAATTTTTAATTCTGCTTCAATTTCTTGGGGCAGTTTAATTTTTATTTTATGTTCTCCCAGGGTTTTTATGGGTGCTGACAGGATATTTTTTTTTTCGATTTTAATCCCCTCTTTTTGAAGCTCGGAAACAATTTTAAAGGGCGCAACAGAGCCAAAAACTTGTCCTATTTCTCCTGCTTTGGTTTTTACGATCAAATTTAATTTTTCAATTTTTTCTTTTAAAATCAATGATTTCTCTTTTTGCATAACCAGGACTTTTTTGTTTTGTGCTTTATCTGTTTTTAAACGACTTTCAATTGCGGGTGTTAAAATTTCAGCCAATTTATTGCGGATTAAAAAATTGCGGCCGTAGCCGTCTTTTACATCTTTAATATCTCCCTTTTTTCCCAAATTTGATACGTCTTTAAGTAAAGCAATCTTCATATGTTACCTAATTAGTTGTTTAATAATTTTTTTAAAATTTCTATAGCCTTGTCCAGTTGAGGATCTTTATTTTTAGCGATATCTTCCTCCGTTATAGCCACTTTGTAGTCAGGTTCCAATCCTTGTTCGGAGATGGAAACTTTCTTCGGCGTCAGCCATTTAGCGACAGTGACCTTAATAGAAGAGCTATTTTTTAAATTAATAAGTTCCTGAACAGATCCTTTGCCGAATGTTTTTTCTCCTACAAGTTTTATACTGCGATTATCCCGCAATGCGCCTGCTAAAATTTCAGCAGCCGATGCTGTTCCCTGATTAACTAGAATTACCATAGGATAATTCTTTAAAGCGCCTAAACCGCTGGCTCGGAATTCGGTTTTTTGATTTTGCTCTGCCTGGCCAAATTGTTCTATAGCGACAAGGTCGCCGGTGTTGAGAAACCAACTGGCAATATCAACGGCTACTTCCAGAAATCCTCCCGGATTATTCCGCAGATCTAAGATTATGCCCTCGTATCCGGTTGTTGACAAGATTTTTGAGGCCGCCTCTTGAAATTCAAAAGGGGCGGTTGAGGTAAAACTGTAAAACGACAAATGGGCGATTTTATTGTCGTTTAATGCTTCTAATTTAGTGATCGGAACTTTTATAATAGCTCTCTCAATCGTTATATCCTTTGCTTTTGTTCCGTCATTGCCTCTTAATATCGCGAGAGTCACTTTTGTTCCTACTTCCCCCCTGATTTTTCTGACGGCCTCATCAACCGCCAGATCGTCGGTAGCTTCACCGTTTATTTTTAAAATTTTATCCCCTGCTTGAAGACCGGCTCGCTTGGCCGGAGTGCCCTCAAGGGGCGCGATAATGACCAAAAAACCGTTTCTTTTGCCTATCTCAGCCCCAATGCCGCCAAAACTGCCGCTTACGTCCTGCTCAAAGCTTTTTGACTCCGCGGGCGGGAAAAATATGGTGTAAGGGTCGCCCGCGCCTTTAACCATTCCGGAGATGGCGCCGTAAAGCAAATCCTCTTCTTTTAAGTTGTCTTGATCAACGAATTTTTCGTGGAGTTTGTCCCAGGCGTCCCAAAAAAGCGAAAAATCAAATTCTTTCGGTTGGCCGAATTCCTGATTGATAATCCCCTGCACCGGGTGCGGCAGTTTTTCTATTGAGCCGTAAATAAACCCGACGCCAAAAGCGCCGATTATTGCAATCACCACAATCGCCGAATATATGTATTTTTTGTTTTCCTCAAACATATGGTATTTTAATATTATGTCTTTAACGACAAAACATCAAGTTTTAGCATGGGATTTGGTTGAAGGTTTGGGAGACGAAAAACACAAGGGTATTTATTTTCGCTTGGCGAAAATTTACGATGAGTCGTTTTTAAGGGAAATTTTGAGTTTGGTGAAACTTGCCTGTAATGAAGGAAAAATCAAAACCGGCGACAGAGGGCGATATTTTATGGGAATTCTTAAAAAAGAATTATCCTTCTTCGCTAAAGCTACGAAGGACAAGGAAAAATATGGCAAAAATATTAAAAATAATACAAGAAAGCGACCCGGTGCTGCGAAAAAAAGCCGAGCCGGTAGAAAATCCAAAAAACCCTGAAATCCAGCGGCTTGTTTCGGACATGATTGCGACTATGAAAAAAGCCAACGGCGTTGGCTTGGCGGCGCCGCAAGTCGGTAAATCGCTTAGAATTTTTGTTATAAATATAGCTAAAGAAAAGCAAGAGGAAAAAATTTACGTTTTTATCAATCCGGAAATAAAAGACGTTTCGCTGGATAAATCCCCTTTTGAGGAGGGCTGTCTTTCGGTTGAAAAAACCTGGGGACCGGTTGTGCGGCCGAAAAAACTTACTATTAAAGCGCTTGATGAAAACGGCAAACCGATAAAAATCCGCGCCAAAGGGCTTTTGGCGCGCGTTATTCAGCACGAAATGGACCATTTGAACGGCACATTATTTATTGATAAAGCAGAAAAATTATATAAGATTGAAGAAAAAAAATGAGATTTATTTTTTTTGGGACGCCGGAATTTGCGGCGATTATTTTAGAAAAACTTATAGCCGCCGGCTATGCGCCGGCGGCGGTTATCTGCAATCCCGACGAGCCGGTCGGCAGAAAACAAATCCTTACTCCCCCGCCAGTTAAGCGGCTTATAGCTAATGGCAGACAGCTTATAGAGATCTTTCAGCCGGCAAATAAATCCGAACTATCAGCCATAAGCCATAAGCTATCAGCTATTAAGCCGGATTTGGCAATCGTCGCAGCTTATGGCAAAATCTTTCCCAAAGAAATTTTAAAAATTCCTAAACACGGCTTTATAAATGTCCACGGCTCGCTTCTTCCATATTATCGCGGCGCCTCGCCGATTCAGACGGCGATTTTAAACGACGAAAAAGAAACGGGTGTGACGATTATGGAAGTTGATGAAGAAATGGACCACGGCAACATAATATCAAATATCAAATATCAAATATCAAAACTTGATACCTACGAAACCCTGTCTAAAAAATTGGCGATATTAGGTGCGGAGCTGTTAATAAAAACAATCCCCGATTATATTTCGGGGAAAATAAAACCTGTTGAACAAGAACACAATAAAGCGACTTATACGAAAATAATAAAAAAAGAAGACGGAAAAATTAATTGGTCAAAGAACGCTGAAGAAATTGAAAGAATGGTCCGCGCTTATTATCCCTGGCCAAACGCCTGGACAACTTGGAACGGAAAAATTTTAAAAATTATTGAAGCCGATGTTTTAGAGAATAAAAATAATTATCAAATCGGCGAAATTTTTGTATTACAATACCCTTACAAACTTGAGAATGTTGGTATGTTGTTGGGTGTAGAGTGCAGTAAAGACGTGTTAATTATTAAAAAACTGCAGCTTGAGGGAGGAAAAGTTTTAACAACGAAGGAATTTTTAAATGGACACAAAGATTTTATCGGCGGCGTTTTAAAATAATTTTTTAAAAATTATTTCTACCATTAGCAGACGATCGTCTGTAAGTGGTAGAAATGATATAATTTTTTATATGCAAATAATATTTTTAGGGACCGGGCCATCGCCGAGAATCCCCCGCCCCAATTGCAAGTGGTATGTGTGCGAGGAAGCGAAAAAACCCGGAAGCAAAAGCGCGCGGCTTCAGACCTCAACATTTTTTGAACTCAAAAATTTCAATGTTTTGATTGATGTTTCGCAGGATTTTGAAAAACAATTGAAACGAGTTGGCGATAAAAAAATTGATTTCGTATTTTTAACTCATGGCCATGCTGACGCCGCTTATGGACTGCCGTTACTGGCAAATAAAAAATACCGAGAAAAATTCAATCCGGTTATTCATACTGAAAAACAGACATTTGAAGTTGCCAAAAAAGAAATGCCCCAAATAGCAAAATTAAATTTTAAATTTATAGAACCCTACAAAAAGTATAATTTTGAGGGCTGGCAAGTTATTCCATTTAGAGTTGAGCATGCTTTCAATCCCCTATTTTTAACGCTCGGATATTTATTTAATGTCGGCAAAAAACGGATCGCTTACGCCAGCGATTTTAAAAAAATACCGCCAAAATCAAAAGAATTGATTAAAGGCGCTGATTTGGTAATTTTGGATTGCGCAGCTTATAATCGACCGATCCCCACTCATGTGAGCTTTCCCGAAATTTTGGAATTAGTGGAAGAATTGAAATTTAAAAGGGTCTATTTGACCCAAGTCGGCATCGCTTGGCCGCATTACGAAATGGCCCAAAAAATCATCCAAAAACAAGCCAAAAACATCTTTTTAGCCTACGATGGTTTGGAAATAAAAATTTAATGCGGCTGGTTCAAGATAAAATCCAGGAATTTTTCGCCGATGGTCCGATAAGGCGCTCGATAGCCGGTTTTTTGGCGGATTTCGCGTAAATGCAATTCTGCTTCTCTTTCCCCTATTTTTATAATTTCCTCGGCTTTTTCAAACGAAAACCAATCAAAATGAAAAATTGGCGGTTTTATAATAATATCGGCCGATTGTTTTAGCACGTTTTTGGCAAGCTGGTATTCAACCACTGAAAGCGTCTGGGTAATTGCCGAATACATATCCCTGACGCTTGCCATTTCTTCGGGCGTTTCCAGCCAGCGGCTGGAAACGTCAACGGCAATGGCAAATTCGGCGCCCATTTCTTTCACGACATCGGCCGGAACCGGATTGGCCAAACCGCCGTCCATCAAAAGTTTTCCGTCAATTTCAACCGGACTGAAAATCAAAGGAATAGCAATACTGGCCCTTATGGCATCTGCCAGGTTACCGTCTTTTAAATGAATTTCATCGCCGTTTTTAACATTCGTTGCTATGGCAGTAAAAGGGATTTGGCAATTTTCAATTTTGAAGTCGCCTAATTCTTTTTTTAGGCGCTCGGTAATGGATTCTCCCTTAAAGAGCGCGCCGTCTTTTCTTTTTATCATATCGCGCCATGAGAAAATATCGCTTTTTTTAATATCTAAAGCGATATTTTCAAGCAGAGTCGTATCTTTGGTTGCGGCGTAATATCCGCCGATAAGCGCGCCCATGCTGGTGCCGGCGATAAAATCAATTCCAACTTCGGCGCGCTCTAGCGCCTTGATAATGCCGATATGGGCGAGTCCTTTAGCCGCTCCCCCGCCCAGCGCCAGTCCAATTTTCTTTTTAGTAGTCATAAATTTACTTGTAGTGAGTTTATCGAACTATCTCCTAATAACATTATATATGCTTGCTAGTTCTAAACCAAGCGCCCAGGCCGAAAAACCGTGAAACCGGTATTGCTTTATCAACTCAACCTTTTTAGCGACGCTTCTGGCGTTTTCATACCAGATTATATATTGCTTGGCCCGTTTCCAGTATGTGAGATAAGGCGCTTCGTGCTCCGTACTATAATTAACAGAAACCTTATGCGCGTTGAAAACATTATAAATACCCTGCCTCCCGCCAATGCCGATTCTGGCTCCCGTGTAATTATTCCATTGCCAATAATAAAGCGGGATTCCAAGCGACAATTTTTCCGGCGGTATTAAATTTATGCTGTAATTAATCACTTTTTTGAGCCATGAATATTCAACGATAGGCCCCTCCGATTCGGGATCATCATAAGACATTAAACTTATAAAATCCACGCTTTTAGCAAGCGCTGCGTAATCGTAAACCCCGATGGTTTTTCGCCATAAATCGTTGGGATAATCATTGGGATTGTCGGAGACCTGCGCTATCACCGCGACGCTTGATTTCAAATCATTTTTTTTCAAAATTTCAGCCATTTTATTCACGAAGGCGGAATATTTATCGCGATAAGAAACGTCCATCTGCTCAAAATCAATTTGCCAGCCCCAATAATTGTTTTTTTTCGCTTCATCAACCAAAGCGTTAATTGCCAAGTCCTGTTTGGAAGTGTCATCCAGAATGGACTTATATGATGCCTGGTTGAAATTTCCGTTAGTTACCAGCGGCATTAGTTTGATATTATGATTTTTGGCAAACGAAATAATATCGATTTTGACGCTTCCCGAAAGTTTTCCCGCAGTGTTGAGTGAATATGATTGCGGCGCCAAGACATCAATTGACTTGAAGTAAGTAAATAATGATTCCCGGGCAAGTTTACCTTCTCGGTAATAAAAAATTCTCAGATAATCATAGGGCTTTATTTCCGCCGCCGCAGCGGCGGAAATAGAAAAAGAAAAAACAATCGCCAAAACCGCCACTATTTTTACGGTTAACCTCATTTTCTAATTTTATCATTTTGGGGCGCATTGGTCACTTCTTAGTAATTTTTATGGCCTTGCCATTAATTAATGCGTCGGCGATTTTTTTGTAGGCCGAATATAGAATACGCTGGTATGTGCTTTGCGAGGTATTCATTTTTTTCGCGGCTTCCGTTTGTTCCAAATCATTGATGTGGCGCAAGCGATAAGCCTCCATCTCTTCGATGGTTAATTCAACTACATCTAGAAATCTCATTGGCACGCCTTGAGGCTTGAAATAAGTCACGTTTGGATTAAATCTTATTTTTCTGCAAAGTCGTGGTCTGGGCATAAATCGATTATTTTTTCTGGTTCTTTAGAGTGGCTTTTTCCTCACGAATCGCGACCAGTTCTTCTTCAAGCGTTTTTTCCTCGTCTTCCAAAGCGGCAAGTTCGTTTTTGGGAGAAATAAATCTCCTAAAACCATAACCGTAACCACTCCAGCAACCCCAGCCTCGTCTCATACCGTCTTCACAAGGGCCTAATCCTCGGCCAGTTTTTGGGCCTTGGCCCATCGGGCCAGTTTTATCTAATCTTGGCATAATTTTATTTATCAGTTTTTTATTTATCAGTATTGATGTTTCTTGATGGGTAGTTCGACTTTTTTCCTCAATTCCTGGCTATAGCAAGGAATTGAGGAAATTCTTATGTTTTACAACTACCTGTTATGAGTATATACCCATAACTATATTTTGTCAATAGAAATGTTAAGGACAGTCCTTGCCATTGTATTTTAGATATCAAATTGAGGCGTCTCGGCCGAACAATTAATATAGTTAATATAGTGCCATTTTTAAAGTTTGCGGCAGATTTTTATTTTTCGGATATTTTTTAATTCCTGCTTTTTTAAAACCACATTTTTCATAGGCCCTTATGGCCCTTACGTTGTCTGGCCTGACTTCCAGGTAAATCTTTTTAAGATTAATTCTCCTAGCTTTATTTATCAACAATTTTATCGCTTTCGTCCCGTATCCTTTTCCTTGATAATTTTTCTCACCGATTACAATTTGCGTTTCATGCCAACCAAGTTTTCTTTTTTGAAGAGCAATATAGCCTATCACTTTTCGGCCAGCCAAAATCATGTAATGAAGATTATTCTTATCAGCCAACATTTTTTGAAAATATTCATTTACTTTTTCGTCCGCTATTCTTTTAAGAATTCCACTCGTCAATTTCAATAGTTCTTTGTCGCGCCACCATTTGGCAAAATATTTTTTATCCGAAATTTTAATTTTTCTAAGTTTTAAATCCACTTATTTTCAATCAAAAAATCTCTTACTTGGATAAAAACTTTTTCGTGGCCGGCCGCGTTGGGGTGCAAACCGTCGTCAAAATCATCATTATTTAATGGTTCAATACCCAAGAAAAGCACGTTATTTTTATCGCAAACCTCTTTCATTATGTCGCTGTATTTTTGGATATTTTCATTGGTGTAGTAAATATCAATCCATGAAACAGGCGTTGTTTTAGATTCATCGCAGTTTTTTAAATCCATAAAAATAATATTGTCAGTTATTTTCTTGGCCCGCCTGATAATTTCTTCAAGATTTTTTCTAAATTTATCCGGCACAACTAAATAATTACCTGGCTCATTTTCATAAGCAGCATCATTGCCGCCAGTTTGAAATATCAAGGCGTCCGCGCCTCTGATTTTCGCCTCATTTTCAAAACGCTCTAAAATTGTATCGGTTGTGCCGCCGGAAACGCTGCAATTATATACTTCTACATAGTTGTCGCCATCTCTTTTGGCAACATAAAACCAAAGGCGATTAACCCATCCGCCTTTTTCCAAATCCCACGCGCCCCAAGCGGTGCTATCTCCAAATATACAAATTGATTTTGGTTTGGTCATTTTATTTCATTATATCAAATTGAGGCATCTCAGTCATTTGACTTAACATATGACGGCTGCGGGACTTGGATTTTTGCTCAAAAAATTGTATAATATACTCACTTTGCGGGGTCGTCTAGTGGTAGGACACGGGACTTTGAATCCCGGTACGAAGGTCCGACTCCTTCCCCCGCAGCTTTATTTTTTGTTAATAATTTCCACTACTGCCAGTTCGATTGGCAGAGAAGGGATTGGAGAACGCTTGATGTCAAGCTGGGCGGCCATAAAAGTTTTTATTGCTTCAGCAATATTTTTGAGAGAAAAAACTTCCGCTTGTTTTTTAACGGTTTCCATTTGATCCGGCGCCAGTTCCTGCGTCATTAAATTTATCAATGAAGAATCAACTTTGATGAGCAGTATTTTACGCAAGTGGTTTATCAGCGCTTTGGTAAATTCCTGCAAATCCTGCCCGTTTTCGCACAATTTTCCCACAAAATCAATCGCTTCTTTAGCAGTACCGGAAGTAAGATAGTCGGTCATTGTCTTCACTTTTTCAAAATCAACCGCGCCCAAGAGTTCCTCAATGTCTTCTTTGACGATGGTTTTATCGTTCCAAACCCGAAGCTGTTCCAGCATTGATTCGGCGTCGCGGTAGCTGCCACCAGCGAAATTCGCTATCAAACGGACTGCGTCCGGCTCGATTTTAATTTTTTCCGCCGCCGTAATTTTATCTAATTTTTTAATGATATCGGAAACCGCCAATTTTTTAAAAGAAAAATGCTGGACGCGGGAAAGAATTGTTTCCGGCACTTTGCGGGGCTCGGTTGTTGCCAGAACGAAAATCGCGTGCGCCGGCGGCTCTTCCAAGGTTTTTAAAAGCGCGTTAAAGGCCTCTTTGGTAAGCTGGTGGGCCTCATCAATGATAAAAAATTTGTATTTTCCCTGCATCGGCGCGAATTTAATCCCGTCACGCAACTCGCGGATTTCATCTATTCCCCTATTTGAAGCGGCGTCAATTTCAATCAAGTCCAAATCAACACAGCCGAGCGATTTTGCCAGAAGCCGGGCTATGGTGGTTTTGCCGGTTCCCCGCGGCCCCGAAAACAAATACGCGTGGCTTACCCGCCCCAACTTCAAGGCGTTGGTGAGTGTCCGCACCACGTGTTCCTGCCCAATCACTTCATCCCACTCTTTTGGCCGGTATTTTCGATATAAAACTAAATTTGACATAAATTCGCGTATTTACTTTATCATTTTTTCGGATTGTTGTAAAATTAGATTATGAAAAACTACTCGCGAAATAATGCCGCGAAAGGAAAAACGACTTTTCGGACCGGCGATAAATGGCGGATTCGAAAGCACGTTGCCGTGAGAGACATTAAGAGCATGCACAAAACCGCCAGTCGCATGAAATTTTTCGGTAAAACCGAGTAATCAATAAAAATTAGATTAGTTTCACAAGAAACCTCCAGGTCGCTTATGGAACTAAAAATTCATTTTGATGGCATATATACCGCAGGATAAATGGGCGCTGCGCGCCCGAAAAGAAGGATATTTAGCGCGGTCGGCTTATAAACTACTGGATATAGATCGCCGATTTAAAGTCTTAAAAAAAGGAGATTTAGTTTTGGATTTGGGCTCAGCGCCGGGTGGCTGGATTCAAGTAGCACGCGAAAAAATCGGCCCAGAAGGTTTTATTTTGGGTATAGACATAGAGCCGATAAAAACAAAAATTTTCCAGCCCGAGGCTGGTCCGCCTTGGGCGGAAAAAACTCCTAAATTTGTTTTTATCCAGAAAGACATTTATGACAAAGATTTAACCTCGGTTATAAAAAAGGCTGTAAACGCCCGCAAATTCAATGTAGTTTTATCAGATGCCGCGCCCAAAACCACCGGCCAGAAGGATATTGATGAATGGCGCGCCCACGAATTGTCATTGCGAGTTTTAGATATTGTTAAATTGGAACTCAAAAAAGGCGGCAATATGATTATAAAAATATTTGAAGGGCCGGATACGCCAGAAATTATAAAGCTTTCAAAAAGATTATTTAAAATTGTCCATTTAATAAAACCCGAGGCGTCAGTCAAAGGTAGTAAGGAATCATATATTATTGCCAAGAGTTTTAAATAAAAAGAAGTTTATTTTTTGAATACTATAAATTTATAACCGAAAAAATTTCCCAAAAAAGCAACGATAATAGCAAATACCAAGGCAACATTAGCCCAGATTTTGGGATCAAACCCGGAAGGAACGCCAATTACATTAACCGTTATGTGGATTATACTGATATTGATTATGGCTACAAGCGAAGAAACAATAAAAAATTTAATTGCCTCAGGGGCAAGGCTTACTCCATTTGGTGGGGCGGCAAAAGACCAATATTTATTCCAAAAAAAGCTGTTCGTCACCGCCAGAATAAAAGCAATTACGGCAAAAATATCAATTTGAAGCCCAGAAGCAATATTAGTAATATAAATTAAAAAATTATAAATCCCGGCGTATAGAAACGTATTAAGCATTCCCGTAATTCCATATTTTCCGGCTTGAAAAAAACCTACACCATTTCTATTTTTAGCTATCAGATAAAAAATACTAAGTCCCAAAATAGCCCCGAATGGAACGAATATTGCCCAAAAGATAATAAAAGGCGTAAAACCCACTCCGAAGCCGGACAAAATATCAAAAATTTTTAAATTTTTTAAAGTCGGCAGAGAAAGCCAAGCCACAATTTCCCCGGCCAATATTGCCAGCCAAAAATCTTTTTTTACAAATTTTATATCCATAAAATTTATTAATTAAACCTTTTGTTTATCATCGCCTCCACCTCGCTTCTAGGCTTGGCATATTTTTGACGGCACAATTCCCGTAGTTTTTCGGCTTCAGCCAAACTTCCTTCCTGCGCCGTTTCAGTCGTTATATTGAACGGCATGGTGGTGGCGCCATTAATCAATAACTTAGTGTAAGCGCGGCGATTATCAATGTTAATAAGATCGGATTCGCTAAAAACCGGTTCAAAATATTTTACCAAAAACTTGGCATCATCGGCCCCGATCCTAAAAGAAATCAGGGAACCGATATTGCCGAAAGTCGCATCGCGAATTTTTTCCGTGAGCTGAGCGATAAATTGATGCGCCAAAACAAGATTAAGACGGTATTTTCTGGCTTCGGCCAAAATTGTGGCAATGGAATCGGTGGTAAAATTCTGAAACTCATCCATATAAAGATAAAAATCCCGGCGACTTTCTTCATTTCTCTCCTCGGCGCGGCGGAAAGCCGCCATTTGGAGTTTGGCGGTAATTATCAATCCCAAAAGAGCGCTGTTTATCTCTCCTATGCGGCCTTTGGACAGATTAACCAAAAGAATTTTCCCATTATTCATTATATCGTTAAAATCAATGCCGGAACGGCTCTGGCCGATAATATTCCTCATCATTGAATTTTCGACAAACCGGCCGACTTTTGAAATAAGATAGCCCGTCATTTCCGATTTGTATTGCTCGGTCATTTTGAGCATTTCTTTTTCCCAAAAATCGCGCACCAAAGGATCGGTAACTTTAATTAAAAGCTGGCGGGCAAAAACCGCATCGGTGAAAATTCTTGGAATATCGACCAAGGTTCCGGGGTTTACCTCGTCGGCCATCAATGTCAGCATCGCATTTCTCATTGAATGTTCAAAAACCGGCCCCATGGTCTCCGGCGGGAAAAGTTTATAAAAAGTCGCAATCATTTCTTGAATGGCGAAATCTTTTTCTGTCGGCGTTGCCGCTTCAAGAAGATTAAGGCCAACGGGCCATTCAACGTCGGCCGGGTCAAATAAAACCACGTCATTCCACCTGTGGCGCGGTATAAGGCCTAAAATGGCTTCTACCAGATCGCCATGCGGATCTATCACGCCAACGCCGGCGCCGCTGTCTATATCTTGTTTGATTAGATTTCTTAAGAGATAACTTTTACCGGTGCCGGTCTGGCCAACAATGTAAAGGTGGCGCCGGCGATCTAACGGGCCTAATCTTATTAGCGTTTCTTGCCCCCGGAAGGCGTTTTTTCCAAGAATAATTCCGGAGGGCGGCGCCGCCGCTGGCGGCGCCGCCGACTTGGCTTTCAAAAATCTTACTTTCGGCGTTTCAATTTTTATAACCGGCCAATGGAAAATACTGGTTAATTCTTCGCTTGAAAACCAGTTGGTTTCTTTTTTATTAAACAGCCGGAAAGAAAAATTATATATTAAATTTTTAAGTGTCCGTCTCGTCGGCCTAAAACTGCTAAAACTATTTAAATCCGGAAATTCAAATTGCGAAAAGGCGCTTTCCATGTTTGATACGATCTGTCCGGCTTGTTCCGCGGTCTCGGCCGAAGCCAAGATTCTTATATTAACTTCAAAAAGATTTTGCTTGGCTTTATTGTCTATGGCGTTTATAAGGTCTTGGGCAAGGGGCGTGAGGGTTGGGTTCGGTTTTGGGTTTTTAATTTCTTCAGGTTTTTTGGGTCGGAGAGATTCTAAAAATTCCAAAATAGAAATCGGGCTTTCTAATTCATTTATCGCCTTATCTATATGCTTGCCGCTAAAAAGATTTTTTATAACTTTTGCCGCGTCTTTTTTTGACGAATAGCGCGAAGGCCGAACTAGTATCTGGAGCGCCACGCCCTCGCCTTTTGTCTGAAGCGAAGAGATGGCATTAGTAATAAGCCCTAAAGTGCTGGCTTCAAGTTTTTTGTATGTTTGAAATGGCAGAATGTAATTGCGCTTGAGTCCCAAAACAGACCCGACATTAAACCCTTGGCGATTGAAAATATTATAGTCATTAACCGCTTCAATTTCGGCTTCGGGGAAAAATCCTTGGATTTGCCTTTTTATAGTATCCCGGAATTTCTTAGGCAGCGCCAAATAAAATCCGATTTCCTCTTCTTCTTCCGGCACGGCAATTTCAAAAATAATATAAGGTTTTGGTGAAAAAAAATTTTTTTCTTTTTTTAAGACACTGCTTAGAGAATTATAAAACTGCTCCATTACAAAAAGCTTTTCTTTTTCTTTGTTAACATCGGTTGTCTCAAGGATTTTTGGAAAACGAATTTCCAAAAGTACAAAATTTAGGGAACCAAAAATCAAACCCTTTTGCCAGGCGCTATGAAACAAAATCCAAATCAGCCAAAAAAGAAACGCCAGAATTAATAAAAATAACATAAGATAAAACATGCTATAAGCTATAAGTAGTTAGCCATTAGCTATTTTTCCCGCCTCAACCAATTTTTGGTAAAATCGGTCAATTAAGGCATCATGAAAATCATCTAAAAGGTGGGGATCATTTTTGGCTTTGGCGGCGTTAATTGCCGCCATCAAGCCCTTTTCAAAAGCGATTTGAATCAAGGCCTCAATTTCCGGCGCGTGTTGTTTTAAATGGTCGTTTTGCATATGAATCTATTCTACCATGAATGAATTTCTGGTAGAATAAGGTTATGCCCAGTAGACATATTTTATTTTTGGTTTTAATTATCGTCGTCGCGATTTTTTTCAGGTTTTGGCAGTTTGACGCCATTCCTCCCGGACTTTATCAGGACGAAGCGATGAATGGCGCCGATGCTTTAAAAACTCTGGAAACTGGCGATTTTCGGCTATTTTACACAAACAACAATGGTCGCGAAGGAATGATTGTTTGGCTTGATGCTTTGGCAATCAAGCTTTTCGGAACCGAGCCGTGGATTTTGCGAGTTTTTCCCGCAATAACTGGTGTTTTAGCCGTTTTAGGGCTTTATTTCTTAACAAAAGAGTTGTTCAGCGTTGAAGTGGCGCTGGCCTCAAGTTTTTTTATGGCGACCGGTTTTTGGGCGGTAAATTTTAGCCGCATCGGTTTTCGGGCCGGTTTAATGGTGCCGTTTTTAATCTGGTCTTTTTATTTTTTAATCCGCGGTTTTAATTTAACGACATCCGATGTCGTTAATAAATTACGATGTCGGATGTCGGATTTCATAATAGCGGGAGTTTTATTCGGACTCGGATTTTACACTTATATTTCATATAGATTCGCGCCGGTTTTGGTTGCCGCGGTTTTTATTCCTTATTTAATTAAATACGGCAATAAAAAATTATGGACAGGATTTTTATCGTTTGTCGTCGCGGCGTTTATTATTGCTCTGCCAATTGGGCTATATTTTTTGAATAATTCGGGCGACTTTTTAGGCCGTAGCGGGCAAGTGGCGATTTGGTCGGCCGAAAATCCGCTTAAAGCCGCTGCTGTAAGTATTGCTTCAACGCTCGGAATGTTTAACATTATCGGAGATTTCAACTGGCGGCATAATTATTCCGGTTCACCGGAACTGTTTTGGCCAGTAGGAATTTTGTTTCTTTTGGGTATTTATTTAAGCTTTAAAAAATTTTCATTTTCGGAAAAATTTATCTTAACATGGCTGGGAATTTTTCTTCTGCCAAATATTTTAACGGTTGAAGGCAATCCGCACGCTTTAAGGGCTTTGGGCGCTATGCCCGCGGCAATGATATTTTCTGGAATCGGATTGGTTTGGCTTTATGAAAAAATTATGAGATACGATCTCGTAAATTTTTTACGAGATCGTATCTCGTTAACCATATTTCTGGCCATTTTTTTGTTTTTTATAAGTTTCTCGGAATACAATAAATATTTTGTGCGATGGGCAGGAAATCCAAAGACCGCTGAAGCTTTTTCTCAAAATCAGGTTGAAATTTCCGATTATTTAAATAATCTGCCGAAAGATGCTAAAAAATATGTTATTTGGTCGGCCGATGACAAGCCGACGGATAATGGCCTTCCGGTTTCAGCGCAGACGGTTTATTTTCTTACATACGGAAAATCTAATATATATTATTTAAAAGCCAATGAAATTGGCAAAATTGAATTGGGCAAAAAAAGCACCATTATTGTCCCAATTTATTTTGATACTGATTTGCTGCGCGGTTTGCAAAAAAAATATCCAAACAGCCGGATTGAAATTATCGAATTAAACGCCGGCGCGGTAGTGGTTCCTTAAATAAAAAATACCACCTCTGGAAAGGTGGTGGGCCCGGGAGGACTTGAACCTCCGACCGTCCGGTTATGAGCCGGCGGCTCTGTCTTCTGAGCTACGGGCCCGATAGGTTTGGTGCCGCCGGAGGGACTCGAACCCCCAACTCTCGGCTTAAAGGGCCGCTACGCTGCCATTTGCGTCACGGCGGCACCTTCGGAAACAAAGTATAATTTATATTATCATAAAATATGAAACTTGTCAACTATTTAGCAATTACATTTTTAGCGATTTTTGCTGTACTAGCGATAACCAGCATGTGGAATGATACGGCGAATTACGATGAGCGGATTCATTTACCCGCTGGATACTCATATTTGACGCAGAAAGATATGCGGCTTAATCCGGAGCATCCGCCTCTTATAAAGGACTTGGCCGCTTTACCGCTTCTTTTTATGAAAATTAATTTTCCGCACAATAGCTGGGGCTGGAGCACTCCTTTGACCACAGATTCGTCGCGAACTCCAACTTGGCAAACCGATGTCGGTTTTGGGAATGATCTATTGTACTATTCCGGAAATGACGCTCAAAACATGATGCGCCTTGGGCGCATTCCCATAATTTTAATTGGGATTCTTTTGGGATTTTATCTTTGGAAATTCAGCCGCGAATTATGGGGCGAGGCGGCGGCCGCCATCGCTTTGGCAATGTATTCTTTTTCCCCGACTATTTTAGCTCATACACGATTGGTCACCACCGATGTCGCGGCCGCCGCCGCATTTTTCATTAGTTTTTATTATTTATATAAATGGCTTAAAGCGCCGACTCAAAGAAATTTATGGGTTTTTGGTATTGTTTTAGGTTTGGCGTTCTTAACAAAATTCTCAACCGTTCTTTTAATCCCTATTTTTGGACTAATTATTTTAATAAAATATGTTAGAAACCGAGTTTCCAACATTTTTACCGGATTTGTTTTGGTTTTAATAATCGCTTATTTAGTTGTCGGAGCGGTTTATGCTTATCATATCTCTAATTATTCGCCGGAAAAACAAACGGTTGACACGGCTTTTATTTTAAAAACTTTTGGCGTTAAACCCTTGGCGAATTTCAGTATTTGGTTTTCGTCTCAACCATATTTGAGAGCTTGGGGGCATTATTTTCTGGGCGTTCTGATGGTTTTACAGCGCTCGGCCGGAGGCAATACGACGTATTATTTAGGCAATGTCTCAGTTACTGGCTCGCATTTTTATTTTCCCGTCGTTTATTTGATCAAAGAACCGCTTGCTTATATTCTTTTAGCGTTTTTTGCCTTATATTTAGCTTTAAAAAAACTTCGGCGGCGAAATTTGGTTGATTTAATAAAAAATTATCCGGCAGAATTCGGGATGATCCTGATAATTCTTGTTTATTGGCTGTTTTCAATTAATTCCCGCTTAAATATCGGCGTGCGCCATATTCTGCCGATACTGCCGTTTATTTATGCTCTAACGGCGCGGCAAATAAGCAATTGGATAAAGGGAAATATTACCGAAAGAATCCCCGATTACCACAGTTTTTGGCAGTTATTTGGTCTGTATTGGAAAAAAATAAAACGGGTTACTTTAGTTTCTTTGCTTTTTATTTGGGCAGCTTTATCTGTCGTTTCCATTTATCCTTCATTTCTCGCTTATTTTAATGAAATTGCCGGCGGGCCGAACGGCGGCTATAAATGGGTTGTAGATTCCAATCTTGATTGGGGGCAGGATATTTTGCGGCTGGCGCGATTTGTAGAAAAAAACGATATCAAAGAAATTAAAATGGATTATTTTTCCGGCGCTCCGGCGGAGTATTATATAAAAACTGCGAAAATAGAATCTTATAACCGCGAAACGCCGCAAAAAGGATGGCTAGCGATTTCTTCAACCATTTTAATGGGCGCTTGCCGCGATAACGCGTCATTTTGCAGTTATAATGATCGCGCCTATACTTGGCTTGATTCTTACATGCCCGTCGCCAAAATCGGATACTCTGTGTTTGTTTATAATATTCAATAATGAAAAAGGTACATATTCAAGCGATCGCTTGAATATGTACCTTTTCACCTAAAGATCAAAAATCGGCTTTTTTAAGCCGATTTTTGATCCTCTGATATGCCATCTAAACGATCGTTTAGATGGCATAAAATAGTTTTTATCTTAATTTTATTTTAATTTATAAAATATCCGGCTGGGAATTCGCAAATCCACGTAATCAAGATTATAGGTTTGATTTTTTAAGGCCTCGGTTAAAACCGTAAATAAATTATTTGCTTCACTCTCTGGATTTTGAGCCGGATCTAAATAAATTGACCAGCTACTGTTTGTTATAGCTTCTAAATCAATGTTAGTCATAGGTTTTATTTTAAATTCAATAATTTTGAATTTTTTAAAATTGCTGATCTGATTATAAAAATTGGTGATAAAATTTAACAAATCATCATTAATAACTTTATTTCCTATTTGTGCATTTTGATTATTTAAATCGGTGATTTTCAATATTAAGGATCCTTCGGTTTCCGGCGCTTCTTTGAAAATTATCCCCTCTTTGTCAAAATAATAGCATTTATCAGCCTTGGGCTGGCACCAGAATCCAACAGGAACTCTTTTCACAAAATCAATTATCACAGAATGAAATAATTTCTTTTTTGTTTTAATATCGGTTATTTCCGGAAAAGCGGCCGCTAAATCAGTTTTTAAATTATCCCCGGAGAAAAGCAAAATATTAAATCCGGCCTTAAACGGTAAATTTGTTGAAATTAGTTGCCAAATGTTTTCATTAGCCACAATGTCGTTTTTCGGCTGGACAATCTCGGTAATCTTGAAAAATGGCGAGACAAAAAACCACCACGTAATGGCTAAAAATGCGGTAGTAAAAAGAACCCAAAAAAGAAATTTTTTTCTTTTTTGGACTCGTTCCTCTTTATTTATTGTTTTGAACCGCCAATATCGGCTCGGAGGCATGTTAATAAAATTTCTAAATCCTAATTTCTAAAAATAAAAACGTTTAATAAGAGGATTGATGCGGGTGACGACCTCATAATTTATGGTACTCAATTTTTGGGCAACATCCTCGGCATTTATGCTTTTTTTACCCGATTTACCAATAATTGCAACCTCATCACCGGGCTTTACATTCTTAATGCCGGAAACATCAACCATGATCATGTTCATAGAAACGCGCCCAATAATTTTACATCTCACACCTTTTACCAAAACTTCGCCAACCGATGACAGTCCGCGATCAAATCCATGCCAATATCCTATTGGAATAACCGCCAGCCGCGACGGTTTTAAAGTTTTTTCGGTAAGGTCATAGCCGATATAAGAATTCTCCGGAAGGTTTTTAATTTCTCCAATAATCGATTTCCAATTTAAAGCGGCTTTAAGTTTTATATCCGATTGAGCTTCTACTTCGCGGGTTGAAAACAGTCCATATAGGCCTATTCCAACTCTTACCATATCAAAATGGGCCTCGGGATAAAGCAGAGTGCCAGCCGAAGCGGTTACGTGCCGTAAATAATTATTGAATCCCGATTTTTTAAAAATCGCATCGGCTTTTTCAAAAATTTCAATCTGGTTCAAACTTATGGATGGATAAAGGCGGTCTTTGGCGGCGGCAAGATGAGTATAAATACCTTCTGGGACAAGATTAATTTTTTTAAGAAATTTTATAATTTTTAATAAATCTTCTAAGAAAAAACCCTGCCGGTGCATGCCGGTGTCAATCTTTATATGAACTCTCGGAGGAGTTTTTAATAAGCCGACAGCTTTAAGAAGTTCAAATGTTGAAACAGTTAAACTTATGTTATTTTTAGCTGCTTCTTCAAGATGGGATGGCAAAGTGTAGCCAAGCACTAAAATGGGCTCTTTAAGGCCGATTTTCCGCAATTTTAGCCCTTCCATAATAGAATCCACCCCGAACCAGTCAACCTTGTTTTCAGTCGTTTTGGCAAAGTCAACCAAACCATGGCCGTAAGCGTTGGATTTCACCACTGCCATTAATTTTACATTCGGTTTTATCAACTTTCGAAACTCATCGATGTTATGGAAAATTGCCTTTTTATCAACCTCAATCCAAGTACGGAGTTGGTTTTTGTCTTTCAAGTTCATTACTTTAAAAATAACAAATTAGTTTTTTTATTTTATGTATCCTTCCAAAACCGCCGGGATTTTTATTGTTCCGTCTTTTTGCTGATTGTTTTCCATAATGGCGATAATCATACGGCCGATGGCGAAAGCCGTGCCGTTTAAAGTATGAATGAATTCATTTTTGTCAGTTTTGGGATTCTTATATTTAATATTTAAACGACGCGATTGAAAATCTGTGTCGTTTGAAGTCGAATGTGTTTCGCGGTATTGGTTTTGGCCCGGCAGCCACGCCTCAATATCATATTTATTTGCCGCTTGAACGCCAAGGTCGCCGGTGCAGATTTGAAGCACACAATAAGGAATATCCAGCGCTTTCATCAATTTTTCTTCCATAGAAAGCAGGAATTCGTGTTCTTTTTTGGAATCTTCCGGTTTGGTAAAACTGAACATTTCAACTTTATCAAATTGATGAACGCGCAGAATTCCCTTGGTGTCTTTGCCGTAAGAGCCGGCCTCACGTCTGAAGCAAGGCGAAAAACCCACATAACGGAGAGGTAACTGTTTTTCGGAAAAAATTTCGTTCATATGCATTGCACCTATCGCTTGTTCCGAAGTGCCAATCAGATATAAGTTATCTTTTTCCAAATGATAAACTTCGTCTTCATTATAATCCAAATATCCCATGCCTCGCATCGCTTCCTGTTTTAAAAATACTGGAGGAATAATTGGAATAAATCCTTCTTTTTTTAATATATCAAAAGCGAAACGGACGAGGGCGAATTCCAAATCCACGGCATCACGCAGAAGATAACCGAAGCGGCTACCGATGACTTTGCCGGCCCGTTCGGTATCTATCCAGCCTAAATTTTCCGCCAGGGCCATATAATCTTTGGGCGTAAAACTAAATTTTGGTTTTTCCCCCACTTCGCGCAAAATCACATTTTCGGTTTCATCTTTACCGACAGGCACTTCGGTTAAGGGCAAATTCGGCAGTTTTCTTGCAATAGCATCGATTCTTTCAGAAAGAATTTTTTCTTTACCTTCTAATTTGGAAAGTTCAGTTTTGATTTCTTTGCCTTTTTTAATATTTTTTTCTTCAGCAGCTTTTTTGCGTTCGGCATTTAATCTCTCAATTTTTTGCCGCAATTTGCCTTTTTCTTCGTCCAAGCGCAAAATTTCGTTTATATCAATGTCAAAGCCCTTAGCTTTAATACCCCTCTCAACTTCTTTTTTATTTTCGCGAATAAATTTTATGTCTAACATAGTTTTACTCTTTTGGTTTCATTGTCGGGAATAATATAACTTCTCTGACGGAATGGGAATTTGTTAAAAGCATTACCAGACGGTCAATCCCCAACCCGAATCCAGCGCAATGTGGCATGCCATACTCTAACGCCTCAAGAAAATCTTCATCAAGCCTCTGGGCTTCTTCTTCGCCGGCTGCTCTTAATTTTTCCTGTTCTTCAAATCGCTGGCGCTGTTCCAGTGGGCTGTTTTGTTCCGTGAACGCCTTAACCAGTTCAAGGCCGCCAATAAAAATCTGAAAAGCTTCGGCTTTAGATTTGTCTTTTTCAAGTGTTTTTGCCAAAGGTAGCATTTCGGCCGGAAATCCGCTGACAAAAGTCGGGTGAATAAGCGTTTTTTTAGCAATGTCCAAATCACCAAATTCTTTTATCAAATCATTATACTGCCTATCTTTCCATAATCCCTCAAGGTTTATTTTATTATCTCCATAATCGATAATTGTTTTTCCCTTATTAAATTTTTTAGCCAAGCAAATTAATAGGCTTTTGATGAAATTTTTTAGAAAATCAGAATTTTCATAAGCAATATATGCTTCAAGTAATGTATATTCCGGATTATGCACCGCATCCATCCCTTCGTTTCGGAAAACACGGCCGATTTCATAAACTTTTTCAAAACCACCGACTAAAAGCCGCTTCAAATAAAGTTCCAGAGCGATTCGCAGGTATAAATCCATATTTAAAGCATTTAAATGAGTTTTGAAAGGCCGGGCAGTCGCACCGCCGGGGATGTTTTGAAGTATTGGGGTTTCAAATTCTAAAAATCCTTTACTATCAAGAAAGTTTCTTAATTCCTGGAGAATTTTTGATCGTAACAGGAATTTTTCCTTTATTTTAGGGTTCATCAAAAGATCTAAATAACGTTTACGGTATCTTTCTTCAATATCCGTAAGGCCGTGCCATTTTTCGGGAAGCGGTCTTAAGGCCTTGGCAATCATTTTTATTTTATTTACCCTGACA
>Ga0315288_10002001_pt1 | contig 26423 bp, 13 predicted proteins | sample YL17G11_20_MG_FD_203454 | JGI IMG/M metagenome (GOLD analysis project Ga0315288, IMG submission 203454) | Sediment microbial communities from Yellowstone Lake, YNP, Wyoming, USA - YL17G11_20 | ecosystem: Environmental > Aquatic > Freshwater > Lake > Sediment | place: USA: Wyoming | collected... | reverse complement strand
CTGCTGGATGGATGCCTTTCCTTAATAAGCGCTTGTATCTGACAGCTTTTCGTTTTAGAACGAAAAGCATGTCTGGGTTACTTTATGTATCCCACGCATCTGCATATTGACTTGTCAAAGAGCATATCAGTTCATTGTTCATTGTTCATCGTTCGTTGTTCATTGTTTCTCGATGAACTATGAACCAACAACTACTAACTAACAATGGAGACGACCGGGGTCGAACCGGCAACCTCCGGCTTGCAAAGCCGGCGCTCTCCCAGTTGAGCTACGTCCCCGAGCACCACTTCGTGGAAATCCGAAGCACTAAATCCGAAATTCCAAACAAATTCAAAATTTGAATTCTCAAATCCTTCAGACTGTTTCGGATTTCGATATTCGAATTTCCTTTGGCATCCTGCCAAAGGCAGTGGGCCCGGGTAGATTCGGACTACCGACCTCACGCTTATCAGGCGTGCGCTCTAACCAACTGAGCTACGAGCCCGCATCACAGTTACACTGCGTCTGCCGTCGTCAACGCCTTACAGCGTTTACAGCCGTTATCGGCTTTCGTAGTCGGTTATATTCATAAACTTGAGAAAGAGCAACAAAAAAACCGCTGCCAAAACTGCCAGCGGTTTTTACACCACAAATCACTGTACGCCTATCGGCAGTTCATAGCAAAAAACAAAGCATTATATAGGTTTTTTTCAATACCCTACCCTCATACTATACACGGTGATGTTAGCGATACAACCACCACCGTAGAACTGTAGTTTATTATGGTATCGATATACAGTCAAGATATTTCGACTTTTTTTTGAAAAAATTTTTCAACCCCATCTTATACGTTGATTCACAGGTTTTGTTCAAGAGTCGGGTAATAAAACTGCGCGTCCAGACTCTTGCCCGAAGAAAAAGGGCCGGAAATCGGCACAAAGGCCCTTTCTCACGGCAGGACAAGGGTTTATGCGCATTGGCAGGGCGGGGTGGGTGCAGCAGAACGGCGCTTGGCCATACCTACCGTCCGCTTGCGGCCTTCCATTCGTCCCGGAGGGCGTTGGCCCGATTTCGGCATGGTTCAATTCTGGGTGGCAGCCTCAAGCGCAGCTTGGGGATGGCAAAACTCGCAAAGCGGCGCAACCATCCCCAAATCCTTCGGATTTGAGGCTGCCACACCGTATGGATCCACAAATAATGTTACCCGGAATTTGGCTTATTTGAACCACGCCCCGATTTCTATAATCTTCGAGGGTCTTGTAGGTATCAACGGCCTTGTCGAAGTGGTCATTGAGGGTCTCAACGCCCTCGACAAACCGGGCTGATCTGCTATAATGGCGTCCCTGACTCGGAGAACAAGGGCTTACACGCAGTGAGGCTCCGGGCCAGGAATCGCCCTCGATAATCGGGCTGGAGGGTTGGACTGAATGAGACAGGTGCGTGCGTTATGCGTGGTGATAGCGTCGGTTTTCACGCCGGCTCTGGTAGCCGAGTTCCAGGTGAACACGCAGGCGACTTATGATCAGACGGATGCCGCTATCGCGATGGATGCGGACGGCGACTTTTTGATTGTCTGGAGCAGTTACCACCAGGATGGCGACTCAGGCGGCATTTTTGGCCGACGATTCGACCCAAATTGCCGGGAGGTGGGCGGGGAATTCCAGATCAATACGGAGACCATCGGCAATCAGACGGAGCCGGCAGTTGCAATGCACGAGGGGGGCAGCTTCGTTGTGGCCTGGCACGGTCCGGGCACAGGCGAGCAGGACATCTATGCTCAGCGGTTCAACGCTCAGGTCGAGCCGCTCGGCGGCGAGTTCCGCGTCAACGGCGTTACCGAGGGCAGGCAGCGGTTCCCACGGGCAGCCATGAGTCGGACGGGGACTTTTGTCGTTGTTTGGGAGAGCGAAAAGCCCGTGGCCGAGACCTACGCGTGGACCGCGGCGGGTCAACTGTACGACGCGAACGGCGCCCTCATCGGAAATGAGTTCCAGGCCAGCCAGTTGCAGGACTGCCGCTATCCGGATGCGGCGATGGATGCACACGGCAATTTCGTTGTCGTCTGGCTGCAGGACAGAAGCATAAATTCGATAATGGCCAGGCTGTATGACGCAAAAGGAAGGCCAAGACTGGATTCCTTTGCGGTGAGCTCTATTGGGTTCAGCTCGGTTACCCGGCCGTCGGTCGCGATGGACAACGGCGGGAATTTTGTCGTGACCTGGGACGGGCATAGTCAGTCGGCGAGTATGGATGATATTCACGCACGATGGTTCAGGTCTGATGGGACGGCGCTGGGCGAAGAATTCGTTGTCAATACGACCGTAGATCGCGCACAGCAGAATCCGCGGATTAGTATGACCGGCCAGGGCGAATTCGTAATCGTATGGAACGGCGAAAGCGAGGTCGAGGGCGCTGCAAGGGACGTATTCGCCCAACGGTTCGACGCTTCTTGTGTGCCTGTCGGCTACGAATTTCGGCTCAACGGTTTTACGGCGAACGACCAGAAATATCCCGCCGCCGCAATAGCACGAAGCGCCAAGTTTGTCGCCGCGTGGCAGAGCGACGGCCAGGACGGCTCAGGATACGGCCTATTCGCCACAACCAACGCCAGAGTGTGCCCAACGGACTTGTTCGATGATGGATTCGTGGACTTCCTTGATTACTGTGTGTTTGCCGCAGAATGGCTGACGGAGGGCGATTCGCTCGCGGCGGATTTGGTCGAGGACAACATAGTCAATGCTCGCGATTTGGCCGAGTTCTGCCGAGATTGGCTCACGCCCTGTCAGCGGTGCAGCCTGGCGCCCTAAGACAGCCTTGACACATGGGCGTCGGTTACTATACTCGTGTGCAAAGTAAGAATCTAATCTGGAAAAGAACGACCGATGGCGCCTTGTAAGAATTATGTCAGCCGGCGTGAGGTTCTAAATGGCAAAAAGTGTTGATTTTAGAAGAGCGATAGAGCTGATTGAAAAATCCGGGAGCGTTTTGCTGACGACGCATACCAAGCCGGATGGGGATGCGTGCGGGTGCGTTGCGGCGTTTTGTGAGATCCTGACGGCTTTAGGCAAGAAAGTCCAGGCGCTTATGCTGACCGAGGTTCCGCAGTGGTATGAATTTCTCTTTACGGAGAAGGCCCCTGTGCTTGGCAAGGACATTTCAGCCGAACAGATTTTGCAGGGTCGGTTAGGTGAGTTTGATTTGATCCTGATTGTCGATGCGGACAGCTACAGCCAACTTGGCGATTTCGAGCAATTCCTGAAACAAAACAATACGCAGTATGGCCGGCGTCATAAGCCCGTTCTCGTCATCGACCATCACGCGACATCGGACGGCGTCGGAGACGTTCAGCTGGTTGACTCCTCGGCGGCGGCCACGGGCCTGATTGTCCTTGATTTGATAAAACACGCCGGCTGGGCCGTCACTGAGAGAATGGCCGAGGCGCTCTTCGTGGCGATAGCGACTGACACCGGCTGGTTCCAGTTCGGCAACACCGACAGCAGGGTCTATGCGGCCTGCGCCGAACTGACCGACGCCGGCGCAAAGCCGACACAGGTTTACGACAAGTTGTATAACAACTTCTCGCCAGGTCGCTTCAGGCTGATGCTTGCGATGCTGGGGACGCTCGAATTGCATTTTGACGGCCAATTCGCAGTCCAGCATATATTGCAGCGGGATTTTGAGCGGACCGGCACGATGTATGCTGATACTGAGAACCTGATTAACGAATGTCACCGGATAGGTGCGGTCAAGGCGTCGGCCCTGTTTGTCGAGATCAAAGACGGGCGAATCAGGTGCTCGCTGCGGAGCAGGGGGGGCGTTGACGTTAGCAAAATCGCCGAAAAGTTCGACGGCGGAGGCCACAAATCGGCCGCCGGCGCCTATCTGCCCGGGCCGCTGCAAAATGCAAAGCAGCTAATCCTCGATGAGATAGGCAGGATATTCAGGCAAACGGCGGGCCAATAAGCCTTATTTGGGCTGATAGTAGGAAGGACGCTCGCCATTTTCGTTTGGGGCGAAGGCCTGCTTGAAGATTGCCTGTCCGTAGGCGCTGTCGCCCGGCACCCACTGCCTATCCTGGAGTCTGCGAAGAAGCTTGCCCTTGCCCCAGCGCATTGCGGGGGTAAGCTTTGGACCTGGTCTCTCAGAAGCATCGTTGGTCGCCTGGGGATTGGAGGTCTCGATGAATGCGATAAATCGCTCGGCCTCGTTCGGCTCATCGACGTAGCTGAGAACATAAGCCCTGACGCCCGCGGGGTTTCCGTCCGGCAGGGGGCCCGAGGGGGCGTCAATGGGCGGGGCAAGGCCCTTTTCTGCCGTAAAGAGCCTGCCGGTATTCAAATCATAAAACCATTCCTTTTTGTGCTCCACGACCGGCACCGGCGTTTCGGGCCACGCCAGCCAGACAATGACCACTAAAAGTATAAGCACTGAAGCACAGGTAATCGCCATTATCAGGCCGGGGTGGTCGTTGGCCCATTTCCAGAGAGCCAGGTCTTTCCACCATTGACCAAGCCGTTCCCGTTTCCTTTGAATATCGTATTTGAGCCAGTCGGGAAGTTCAAATGACATGCCAATACCTCTGGGCAATTAACGCCTCGGCCAAACCGTTGATGCCGGGGCAAGCCTACCACACGCCGTTACCCCAAAGCAACTGGACGAATTTGTCGAGGTCGGTGTTTTCGGGCGATGCGTCATCCACGCCCATCTGCCAATAGGCCAGATCGACCGTCCGTGGATCGCTGTATTTCCAGTATTCGCAGTGGCCGTCCGCAAAGGACATATCGCAGCCCCCGGCGTGTCGCGCCGTGATGTTTCGAGTATCGCCGGCGAACCACTTAGGCGGTATCGCGTCTATCTGCTCGACGCAGCAGAATGAGCCGTCAATCCATTCTATTCCGTCTTTGACGGCGGCATCGACAAAAACCATTTTTGTCGAGCTGCCCTGGATTTCGCTCCAGGTGCGGAAGGGCTTTATATTGTCATGCTCGCAATTGCAGCTCTTGCCGTTCATCGCACGGGAGATGGCATAGCTCCGCAGAAGCCCGCTGCTGTCGCTCTTGCACTTATAGACATCGAGAGTATGGCCTGCGTAATCCCATAAGGTCCCCAGCTCGATTGCCTGGGGGGTGCCGCCTATATCGTTGGTCGGTATGAGCTCGCCATCCGCGACCCATTGGCAGCCCGGCGGGTCCTTCCAGTCGGTGTCGGCGGAGCAGAGGTAGTCGTCGTTCTCAAAGGCATACATCATCCAGCTCTGCGTCAGGCTTCTGAGGTTTGCAAGGCAGTGGACGCGCTTGCCGTGCTCGCGTGCGCCGGACAACGACGGAAGGAGGATGGACATAAGCAGGGCAATTATAGATATTACGACAAGCAGCTCGATCAGCGTAAAACCATTGGACCTTATCGCGCCCCTCTTGTTTTGTTGTGGCTTGGACATCGGTATCTTCCTCTATTTAGCATAAAGAAGCGGTTCGCCCCGTGCGCACTGACACAATACGGCACACAGGTCTATTATAACCGCAATTCCACGTCCGGGCAACAAAATTCGCGGCGTATTTTTTCGGTAGTGCGGTCCGGGCATCCTGCGGGCCGATTGCTACAAGCCTTTTACGCGCATCCGAATCGCGTAGAGCGACGTGCGGGCCGTGATAAAGAGCGTCTGCTTGTCCTTGCCGCCAAACGTGACGTTGGCAGGCCCCTCGGGGACCTCAATCGTTTCTATCTTCCGGCCCTCTTTGTCATATACGGCCACGGCATTTGTCGCCAGATAGACATTGCCCTGGTTGTCGATAGTCATGCCATCGGAGCCTTCCGGGGCGAAGAGCTTCTTGTTCGACAGCGTTCCATCCTTATTAATGGTATAGACGAATGTCTTCTTGCCGCCGTGGTCGGCCACGTAGAGGGTCTTGCCGTCGCGAGTGCCTATTAGGCCGTTGGGCCTGACCATATCATTTATAACCCGGATAATCTTCTTGCGGTCCGGCGACAGGTAGTACACGTGCTCGCCGTCCTGCTCCATCCCGTCCCTGTTGCCGTAGCGCGGATCGGTAAAGTAAACGCCTCCATTGGGGTCGATCCAGAGGTCGTTGAGGCTGTTGAATTTCTTGCCTTCGTAAGTCTCGGCCAGCACAGTGACCTTACATTTCGGGCAGATGGATACCAGCCGCCGTCCGCCTCCCTCGCACGCCAGCAAATTGCCTTTCTTATCAAAGTAAAGCCCGTTGGACCCGCCGGAGTCCTCGCGGAACGTGGAGAGCTTCTTGGTCTCCACGGCCCACTTATGAATCCGATTGTTCGGAATGTCACTGAAGTAGATATCTCCGTTGGGGTCCGCCGCCGGGCCTTCGGTGAATGCGAAGCCGCCGGTGAGCTTCTCGACCTTTGCCCCTGTCGCCACCACACCTGTATTCTGCGCACCGCATTTTCCCGCCCACACCAGCAGGACCAAGGCCGCCAAACTAATCCATTTCCTGTTCATCTCGAACTCCTTTCTCTTTTTGGACAAAGGCTTCTACAAAATTGCAGGTTAGTTCGGTGGGGCAAGCCCCACCCTACCCAGAAAAAATCGTTTGTTGATTTGAGCGTCCTCAGTTACGTCATGAGACACATCTTCTTCATATTATGGCTGGCCGGCGGCGGTTGTGCAAGGTTCGTATCTCGTATGTCGGATGTCGTATCTCGTGAAGCGTGAAGCGTGAAGCGGCGGGGCGGAATTGGGTTTGATTGGGTTTGTTTTTCGTATTGCGTGTTGGGTATTGCGTATTGCGGCCCGGCTGGGGAGGATTGGGTTTGTTTGGGTTTGTTTTTTGGGGGCGGAGTGGAGCGGAATATTGGTGTAACTGTTTGTGGCATAAGTGGTTGCGTTGGTTTTGACCGTAAGAGAATTGGGTTTGTTTTGCATAATTGACTTATAGCCACTGAGACACGAAGGCACCAAGGAAATAGCCACAGAGAAGGCAGAGAACACAGAGAAATAGTCCGCGATAAGAATGGAGGCTCGCTGGCGATGAATTCGTGGCAAGATAGATAAGTTGAGAATGCAAAGATTAAAGTGCAAAGTGCAAAATTGCTGAATCCCGACCTCGTCGGGATGGGCGTTTTAGCTGTAGCTTCGTTCTCCATATCAACAATCCTCTATTTGTTAGATGTATATTATACAGCACAGACTGTTGAGTGTCAAGTGAATTTTAACCACAGATTTCACGGATTAACGCGGATTGTTGAGTCAATTATGGAAATACGCCTACGGCGGGGTAGTTTGACGGGCGAAGGGGCGGTCCGCCGCGGCGGACTCGATGAGGGCTGGTTGAAATAGATGAGCCGAATAGAACGGAGGAGAAAAATGGGTGGCTGTCCCTCCCTACTTTCGGGAGAATTTGAAGAAACTGTTTGCTCCTGCTGGCCAATGGTGGTATCATGAACAGGTTCTGGACAGTTGAATGAAAGGATTGTGTATGATGACTAAACGAATCATCTTAGGAGTATTGCTGGCGGCAATGATAGTGATTATATGTTCATGTAAAAAGGATAACGCACCCGGTCCAGCTTCTCAAGCCCAGTCAGCTCCTGCGGTCAATCCTTTACCCTCGAATTCTCAGCAAGGAACCGTACGGGAAAATTCCATTGGCATGAAGCTGGTCTGGATTCCCCCTGGAACATTCCAGATGGGCAGCGATGATGGGAAATACAACGAGAAGCCCATTCACACGGTGAAGATCAGCAAGGGTTATTTCATGGGGAAATATGAGGTGACCCAGGAACAGTACCAGAAGGTGATGCGTACCAATCCCAGTGAATTCAAAGGGTATGATAATCTTCCTGTTGAAACGGTAAGCTGGAACGATGCTGTGAAATTCTGTGAGAACCTCACTCAAAAGGAAGGTAAGACATATCGGTTGCCAACGGAGGCGGAGTGGGAATATGCATGCCGGGCGGGGACAACTAGCAAGTATAGTTTTGGGGACAGCGAATCTCAGTTGGTTGACTACGCATGGTGTAACCAAAACAGTGGTGGGGGGACCCACCCGGTAGGAACCCTCAAGCCTAATGCATGGGGCTTGTATGACATGCACGGGAATGTGTGGGAGTGGTGCCAGGACTGGTATGCAAAGGATTGGTATTCGAAGGGGCCTGCGGAGAATCCATTGAATGAGAGATATGGCGACAACACGTATCGTGTTATTCGCGGCGGCTACTACAACGACACCTACTGCCGCGTTGCGGACCGCGACACCTTCCCTCTGTGGACTCGCGACGACGGCATCGGATTTCGTTTAGTCCTGGACTTAAATTAACACTTTGCTCTTTTGCAGTTTTACCCTGTTAGAGTTTTGTATGTACTACGTTTATGTTCTTTACAGTGAGATTGACGGGAAGTTCTATACAGGCTCATCACCCGATTTGAAAAGGCGATTTCGCGAGCATTCCGATGGCAAGGTGGCGGCAACGAAGCTGCGCAGGCCATTGACACTCATTTACTACGAGGCGTCTTTAGAAAAAAGCGACGCGATAAGGCGAGAGAGGTATCTGAAGACTGGAATGGGCAAAAGATACCTGAGAAATAGGTTGAAGGCATATTTGGAAAAACTCTAACAGGGTGAACCCTTTGTGGGGTGCAGGGGCAAAGCCCCTGCTCGCTATGAATACTGAAATCTGAACGGGGTGCTCAAAACGACAGCGCCTGTATTCTCTCGGCCCATTGCAGCAAGATACAGGCGTGCGAGTTCACCCCACCCCCACCAGCGTCCTACCCACCACACCCACAAACATCGACACAACGACGCTATCGGCTCGGAGAGGGCGTCCAGCATAAGGGGGCGGTGATGGCGCTTTTCACTTTTTGATGTCACGGTGTTTGGAATCACGGGATCATATCTTCTGGAGTGAGAATGGATTGTGAACAGTAGAATACTGGATACCTGCTTTCGCAGGTATGACAAGGCTTCGCAGGTATGACAAGGCTTCGCAGGTATGACAAGGCGAAGCGGTCAGTTTGAGCACCTTAGAGCCTGTAACAAGACCTGACTTCAAAATGAGGGGCCGGTTCGCCGGGCTATTTGAATAGATTCCTCGACTGCGCTCGGAATGACAAAAGCTGCGCTCGGAATGACAAAAGCTGTGCTCGGAATGACGAATTGGGTTTTGTTAGAGTGCCTTAGTCTTTTGCGGTTCGTTCCGTTGTGTACTGGTTTTGCCTGATATTTATATTGCCGGTCGCATTTGTCTGCGCGACGGCTTTGTTTGTGTCCGAATGAAAAAACCAATTCTGGTGTATATCGGCGCTTTGCGTGGGCCGCCCACGTATCACTATCGCCGGCACCGACGTTGCACTGTAGTAGCGACCTTCCTTGTACAACTTTTCCATCTCTTCGGTCCTGCGTTCAGGGTCCGGCCCGCGGAGGCGTAGCCCGGTGACTCGCACTTGCGGGCCGCCTGCCAAGAGGAGCGGTGACGTCGCAAGCTCGCTGCTGTACAACAGGGCGCCTTGCGAGTCTCCCTTGCCTCGCCCGCTTGCTATGGTCACTCCGCCCGGAATCTCGATACCCTTGGTCCCCGTAGCGTCTATCTCGGCCTGGTCGTCTATGTACACCACCTGCCCAGCCGTTGCCTTTTCCAGGGCAGCAACCAATTCTCCCAGCGTCTTGACCTGATAATCGCCCTGTGCGAGCAGTTGTCGATAGCCGTTGCCGCCGCCGATAGGGTCGCCTGTGGGGTTCGGCTCAGCGCCGAAGGTATTCGGGTCGTCGATAACCTTTTGCGTGACCTTCACCCTGGCAAGGTAAATGCTTGTTTTGCCCTCGTGGCTCGAATAGTAGCTGACGTAGAGCATATCGTTATGCCAGACCAATCCCGGATAGCTCGTATCGCCGCCGCTTGGAAGCTTTGCCAGTTTGGTCATCGTGCCGTTAGCAACGTCTATGTACGTCAGGGCTGTATGTGCTCCATCCTGGTGCATTCGCCCGGCCCCAATCCAGTGACCGCCCGGTATTTTGATGAAGTTGGGGCCGCCGAAACCGTTGAACTCCGTTCCGAGGTCGTGCCACTGCCACTCCTTATAATCCGGCTTGCTGACGCCCAACATCGCGCTGGACGGCTCGTTCCCACGCTGGTCCCGCCGCATCAAGGCGTAGCAGGTTCCGTCCTCGTCAAAACGCAAGGTGACTTCGGTTGGGTATCCCTCTCCAAAGAGTTCCGCAACGTGTGACTGATAGTTGATTCCGTCGGAGCTGACGAGCAGTTCGAGGTATGGCATGCGTTCGCCTGCGGCGTAGGATACGCCATACGCCTTGCCTTCGCGCCAGCTCACCTGCCACATCCACCGGCCCGGCTCGACCACAATCTGCGGCCTGCTCCACTCCCCGCCGTCCTTCGAGAAGCTGACAAACGTGCCGGTTGGCGCCGCTTCGTTGTCTTTCTTGCGCGGCGCCGCTCCGCCTATCAGCATCAACCTTCCGTCGGGAGTCGTGGACAGGTGCGCATCCCGCAAATCATAACCTTCCAACTCACACAGGGCCGCCGACTCCCAGGTCCCGCCGTCTTTCGATTTAAGCACTCGTATCTTGCCATCGGTTGAAACGTGTCCCCTGCCCTCGCGGAACGCGCAGTAGAACTTCTCATCCCAGCGAATAAGGTCGGTAAAAGCGTTGTGCGGCGCCTGATCCCAGATTTTGTTGACCTCGACTACTTCGGCCGTGAGCGGCACGCTGCCCAGGGAAAACGACGCGAAGATACAGCACACAGCGATAAGTGCGGGATAAGTGGTTTTCACCGGCGTCTCCTTTCATCCAGTTCCGTAATTGATTCGAGTGTTAGTTTATCATTAGACACCTTTGACTCGCATTTGCAGCGAGAACAGGGATTTCTGGGCGGTGATAAAGAGCGTGTGGCGGTCTTTGCCGCCGAAGCATACGTTTGCCGTCCACCCGGCGTCAATCGGGATATACTCGATTTTCTCGCCCGCCGAATTAAAGACCGTGACGCCTTTTCCCGTCAGATAAATGTTCCCCTCGTTATCAATCGTCATACCATCGGAACCCATCGAGCAGAAGAGTTTTTTGTCCGCGAGGGTACCGTCGGAATTGGTTCTATACGCGTATGTCTTGCTTGCGCCGATATCGGCCACGTAGAGCATTTTGCCGTCGGGCGTGCCGATTATTCCGTTCGGCTGAACCAGGTCTTCGGTCACCCGCACCAGCTTCTTCTCGCCTGGCGTCAGGTAATAGACGTGCTGGCCGTCCTGCTCCATTGGGCCGCGATTCCAGTACGGCCGCTTGTAAAATGGGTCGGTGAAGTATATGCCGCCTTTCGGGTCGATCCAGGCGTCGTTCGGGCCGTTGAGCTTCTTGCCTTTGTAGTCCTTGACCAGAACGGTGACATTGCCTTTCGGGTCTATCGACCACAGCTCGTTGTTGAGGTCTGCACAGGCGACAAGATTGCCCTTCTTGTCGAAGTAAAGCCCGTTGGCCCTGCCGGGCGAATCGTGGAATACCGACAGCTTGCCATCCACCGACCATTTGTGAATCTTGTTGTTCGGCTGGTCGGTGAAGAAGACATTCCCCTCGGCATCGACGGCGGGGCCCTCGGTGAACTCAAAACCGTCCGCAAGTTTCACTACCTTTGCGCCAGCCGCGATGATACCCTGCTTCTCGTTATCGCTTTTGCCTCCCACCGCGACCAGTTCGATACCCTTGCCTGTCCCCAGATTGCGCGAGTACTTTTTGTCCTTGTCGTTGCTCCAGTGCTCGTGCGCGCCGAGGCTGGCCAATCTTTTGACGTTGCCAGAGTGGTCGGGGTCGTAAAACGTCCCGGAAGGCGGGTTGTCCGCCTGGGCCGCTTCGTGTAGATAGTCATCGACGCCTCGTTCGCGCGGATAATCCTCATACTCAGCCCGCACAAAGTCGAAACCCACCGAATCAATCGCCACGGGGTCCTGGGAGGCGAGCAGACTTGAGGTCCAATCGCCGTCAAACGGATGCAAGCTCCACCTGCGCGGGGCCCTGTCTATCGGATGCTTGCCGCTGTAGAGCCCGTCGAGCAGGTACAGCACCGTCTTGCCGCCGAAGTGAGCATGCCCCATCAGATCGACCAACGGGCGATATATCCCGACCTCCTTGGCAAATGTGTTTTTGTGCATATCGTAATAGCCCTTTTCAAAAGGCAGCCGGGCGAGAGAACCGTAATGATTCTTGGCGCAGAGCGTCACGCCCGCGCCGGTATGGGCCTTGAGGTTGGCAAGATTGACCAGGTAGTCGGCCTCGGCGAAACACGTCGGTATGTAGTCCTGCGTGCAGTTTTCCGGCTTGCAGCTCCAGTAGAACGGCACATCGGACGGTTCCGCCTTGATTTTGCCGAACTTGCCGGCCCGGTCAACATAGCGGACGTTCGGGAACTCCTGTTTGAAGATGTCGTAATACTCGTTGGCGATATAGGCCAGACTGTCGCAGACGGATATGTCCGGCTGCTTGACGCCCGCCGAGCCGGTGAGCTGCCGCAGCACGGCGATAATCATCTGCGGCGATGTGTTCATATAGTCGCGCCAGTCCTCCAGATTGTAGTTTTCCGCATTGACCCCGCCCTGCGTGCAGATAAAGCCGACGAAATTCACCTTGATAACGACCTTCTCTCCCGGCTTGTAACCGACGTCGCCCTTGCCGCGAGTGTCATTTAGATGCTTGAACAGGTTGTCCCAGGCTGCGGCGTCGCTGTCCGCGCCGGTCAGTCCCTGCACCGCCCGCGACATCATCCGGCTGACCGCTTCCTGACTCGTATGCTCGGCCTGCCACCAGTGCCCGTTTTCAGGGCCTTTCCAGTCGGTCGCATCAGGGTCGTGCACCCAGACGACACGCCCCGGATGAATTCCTTTGGGCACACCTATCGGCTCATTGGCTTTCTGCGGCTCGGCAGACATCAGCTTCTGGCCGGTGGAGCTTATGGCCAGCCACAGGGCGCCAATGCTGACGGCGGCAAACAGCAGGGCAGGGACATAGCGCCTCTTTGCAGCGATTTGCCTCGCTTTTCTAAAGGCGGCACACGATGCAGCCAACCCGGTCAGCCAGATTACAAAGCCGGATGCCAATGGGAAAGCGATTCGCTGGCACGGATATGTCGCCCGTGATGGCTTAGGTATCACCCGCACCAGAAACCATATCAGCGACGCCAATCCCACTATCGGCAATATCCATATAGGCCAGCGACGCTCCTTCCCATGGCTGCCTGACTTGATTGACTTGCGACAGACCTTCTTGGTGTGCTCATTTCCCGATGATTGCATTTTCTTACCTCCATAGCTACGTGATTGTCTTGGCATTGCAGATTGGCTAAATCACATTGTATGAGCCGTGCTCCTTACGATTGTACTGGTGCTGATTGTACCTTAAAGAGGTGCACGCGCCCACAGAAAAGTGCAGGTGGATTACATCTGCTCGCCCCAGATGGGCACGGCGGGCTGAACAAGTCGTGCGCGCCGGCGCAAAGAAAAAGGGACGGCTTTCTTGCCGTCCCTTTGAAGTCAGAGACATTCACTGCCCTGGTAATTCAGGGATAAGTTATGTATATCTCCGAGACGACGTTTTGTCCGGGGTCATACGTATATCCGCTTAAGACCACATTCGTAACAACGAACCTGAAGACATCGCCGGTACTTGCCTTTTCCGGTGACGAAACAATCTCCGTGTATCCGCTGGCATTGGTGGTACCGGTGGCTCCTGTCTGGACGAGCGATCCTTTGAAGTACCAGTTGCCGGAGATGGCGCCGCCGGCTTGGGGCGCGCTAATTGTAATCCCCGCGACGGCCTTGACGCTTTTTCCGGCCGGCACAAAGGGCCGCTTTACGATTGAGGTTACAAAGACCGCTGATGCGCTGCCCGGAGTGGCGGAGACCTCGCTGCTGTACCCGCTCGGGTTGCTGCCCGTATCTACCGCGGCAACAACGTAGTAGTATGTTGTCCCATTCGCAAGGCCCGAATCCAGATAGTCGCTGCTGGCCAGCAATGTGCCGTTAACCTTGACATATCCCGTGCCCAGCGTGGTTGAGCGATACACATTGTAGCCGGCGAGGTCGCTCTCGCCGTTATCATTCCAATCGAGGCTGACCTGAGTATCGCCGGCTGTTGCGGTTAGTCCGGTTGGGGCAGCCGGCGGAGCGTCCAGCGGCGTCGCCGAGGCCGGGCTTGAGAAAGCCGTCTCGTTGAGGTTCGGCGACTTATCCCGCGCCTTGACCTGATACGTGTATTCGATACCGGGCGTCAGTCCTGTGTCCGTGTATGCCGGGCTGTCCTGCCAGTTGCTGTCGTGGCCGCCGGCGGTGAGGCAGTCGAAGTAATACTCGACGCCGCTCGGGTCGGATGCAGTCGTCGCCGTCATCGAGACCGACGTGCTGCTCGCTGCATAAGGCGCCACAGCCCAGGTCATTGGATTGGGCGAAGGAGGACTGGTATCCGGACCAAAGCCCTGCGATCTTATGAACATCTGATCGATGGAAATCGTATCGAGGCCGGTTCTGCCTTTTGTTCGGTCGGTGTCCTGCACGCGGATATAAACCGTGCCGCTCAGAGAGCTGGGCAGCGCGGCGCTCTGGACCGTATTGTCGTCGGCGGTCTTGGTTACGGTGAGCAGATTCGTGTAAGTCACATTGTCCGTCGAATATGCAAAGACAAAGTTGTCGCCTTCACTGTTGGCCGTATGGTGGGCCTCAATGTGGAAGCTCACGGCGCTTCCGCCCGTAACGTTGATCGTCCACTTGTGCTCCAGCAGCGATTTGCCTGTACTTGTGTTTCCCTGCCGAATCTCTCGGATTGCCTCATAAGCGTTGTCGCTGTTGGCGGTGGATGCGTAACTGCCGGAAGTGATGGTCCCGCTGACGATAATGTCGCTGTTAGCCGTATCGTCAATCGCTGCAGGTCCCTCCTCGACGGTCACTACCACATTATCGCTTCCCATAGCCCCGCCGTTGTCGGTAACGGTCAGCGTAATCGTGTGCACACCCACAGCAAAGTCACGCGAGATGTTGGCGGTGTTCCCCAGAACATTCTCGCCTTCCTTCCATTCGTATGCTGCGATAGTCCCGTCGGCGTCGGCCCCGGAGCCGCTCAGTGTAACGCTCTCGCTTCCACTGTGGTCGCTATCGGTTACGGTCCGGTCATTCCCGGCATTGGCGGTCGGAGCCTGATTGGCATTGACGGTTACTATCACATCGTCGCTTCCCGTAGCCCCGCCGTTGTCGGTTACGGTTAGCGTAATTGTGTGCACTCCTACGGCAAGATCAGGCGCGATAATCTGTGTGTTCCCAAGCGGCGTGCTGCCTTCCCGCCACTCGTAGCCGGCGAGGGTTCCGTCCGTATCCGAACCTGAACCGGTCAGCGTTACCGTCTCGCTGCCCGTGCCATCGCTGTCGGAGACCGCCTGGTCTGTGCCGGCGTTCGCAGTCGGGGTCTGATTGGCGTTGACTGTCACTATCACATCGTCGCTTCCCGTAGCCCCGCCGTTGTCGGTAACGGTCAGCGTAATCGTGTGTACGCCTACGGCAAGGTCGGGCGCGATGGCGGCAGTGTTGCCCAGGACGTTCGCGCCTTCCTTCCACTGGTAAGAGGCAATCGTCCCATCCGTATCAGAGCCTGAACCATTCAGCGTTACCATTTCGCTGCCCGTGCCGTCACTGTCGGAGACCGCCCGGTCAACTCCTGCATTGGCGGTCGGGGCCTGGTTGGCCCTCGTCGTGAACGTCCATATCTGGCCGCTTGTCGTTCCGCCCGGTCCTACTTCGTCAACCGCCCAGTAATACGTTGTCTCCGTCTGCAAGAGGCCCGGCGGGTCAAAGACAGCCCCTGTCTGATTCACCGGTGTATTTACACGCGGGTCGGTATCCGTCCCAAAATAGACATCGTGCGAGGTCGTATCGCTGCCGGGTGTCCAGCTCAGGACGACATCCGCGCTGACATCCGATGATGGGCTGGGCGGGTTCGGGTTGGCCGCCTGACCGGGGGCCGGGTACCCCGTTGTAAAGCTCCAGACTGCGCCGGTTGTCGTTCCGCCGGGGCCTGTTTCATCGACTCGCCAGTAGTAGGTCATCCCGCTCTCCAGGCCGGCCGGGTCGTAACTTGTCCCGGTCTGGCCGGCAGATACTTGAGGTAGGCTCGCTGCCTCCGCACCCAGGTACACATCGTGAGAGGCGGCGTCCGCACCGGCCGTCCAGCTTAGGACCGCATCCACGCTGACATCCTCAAGCAAATCCGCCGGAGTGGGGCTCGTAGTCAAACCCGGCGCCGCTGCTGTCGTAAAGCTCCAGACCTCACTTGCAGTTGTTCCGCCCGGCCCGACCTCGTCAACCGCCCAGTAGTACACGGTCGCCGCGATGAGTAGCCCCGGGTCATAAGTGCTCGCTGTCTGGTTCACCGGCGTATTCGCCCGCGGGTTTGGATCAATGCCGAAGTACAAGTTGTGCGAGGTTGTATCGCTGCCGGGAGTCCAGCTCAGGTCGGCGTCTATGCCAACGCCGGCGGCCTCGTTGACGGGGCCTGGGGCACCGGCCTGAGTCGGCGCCGCTGCGGTTGTGAAGCTCCAGACTGCGCCTGTAACGACGCCGCCGACCGAATCGCGTTCATCAATCTGCCAGTAATATGTTGTGCTCGGCAGCAATGATCCAGGGTCATAGGTTGTGGCCGCCTGATTCTGCACGGATGCGGGCGGCTGAGCCGTCCCGAAATATACATCGTGACTGACTGCGCCGCTCCCCGCCGTCCAGCCAAGATCGGCCTCAACGGCGACCTGTGTTACCCCATCCGCCGGGTTGGGATTGCCGGCCGGTTGATTCTGCGGTTGGGCGAAGCTCACAATCAGCTCGGGTCGGTAATCGACAGTCGGGTGCTCGGCGGCTGCGATGCGCCAGCCGTTGCTGCCGTTGGGCAAAATCGCCCACCCGTTGTTTGTAATAGTCCCATCGACATACCCCTGTACTGTAGCTGCGACGTTCAGGTCGGTGTCACCGGCCCCGCTGGTTGAAGCGACGCTGGCGTCCCCAACGACCGCAGCTTCGGAACCGTCGGCTTGAATTCCATTGCCGCCGAAAGAGTTTGCCCACGTTACTGCCGTGGCAGTCCAGGACTGGAGCATACGGTGCAATTTGCCGCCGTTGCTGTCGTCCATCGTGCGAATCCGCAACGTCGCCGAGAGGATTGTCGAGCCGGCAGGAATCTGGCCGGGACTGCTGCCGACGATGTCGTCGAAACGCAGAAGCACGTGAGCCGGCCCGGCGGGGCTGCCGGCGGACGTGTCGGCGTTATACTTGTACTGGTGCCCGCTCTCATAGTTGACCGCGCTGTCGGCATAGTTTGTGTTCGGATTCGCATACCATATCATTGTATCGGCCATTGCGGTATAGCCGTTGACGCCCTGCTGGAACGTAAGCGGTCCCGGAACCGTTGTCGTAAAGCTCCAGATATCGCCCGCCGCAAGAAGATTGCCGCCGCTGTCGAACTCATCAATCGCCCAGTAATAGGTCGTGCCTTGCTGGAGTGTGCTCGGATCGTAAGTGGTTCCACTTTGGAGTTGCGATACCCGAAGCAGATTACCCGGATTGGTTCCGAAGTAAACATCGTGGCTGACGGCGTCAACCCCGGCGCTCCAGCTAAGATCCGCGTCTGTCTGAACATTGATTGCGCCGTCTGCCGGATCCGGACTGCTTGCCTTGCGCGAGCCGGTCGTAAAGCTCCACACAGGCCCCGGTGTCGTCCCGACAGTATCATCGGTAACCGTTACGTACCACTCATATTGAGTCTCGATTCCAAGACCCGCCCATAACAATGTGGTGCTCGTGTCACTCGGCACGTCGCTGTTAGTGCCGATAGGCAGGAATTCATATCCCGTCATCGGGAAATCAAGCGTGAACTGACTGCCTGAGTCCGCTTCGTATGCATCGTGCCAGGTTGAATATGTCCTGACATAGACCTTATCCTGGTCCGGCTCGAACCGCAGTATCCGCAGCCAGCCGTCGCCTCCGTTGGCTCGGCCCTGATAGTCTGCCATCATCTCGTGGACCAGGCGCCCGTTGACGGTGGTGGTCTTGGCGTACTCCCCAGTGAAGTGTCCGCACAGCACGAAATAGACGTTGTTGTTCCCAACAACCAAGTCCCTGATGTATTGCGTGCTGCCCCACTTGCCGGTGTAGCTGCCGCCTGTATCCATATAGCCGTGTGTGGTGATTATCGCTTTGCGGGTCGGATTGGCCTTCAATATCCCGTCCGCCCAGGCAACAACCGCTGGTGTCGGGTAGTCTTCAAGGTGCAGGGCGATATAGTCGTCGCCGCCGGCCGAGAAGAGTTGGTAATTGTTGGAGTTCCCGTTCGGGTCCGGCGCCGCAGGGTAGTGCCCGCCGTACCACGGTTCGCTTTCGTACCTTGTGTATGGGAAGGTCTGGTTGAAATACGTGCTGACCGTGTCGTACATCGGGTCGGCCGGGTTCTCATATTTGTCGTGATTCCCGACAGCCAGACCGTAAGCAACAACGCCGTCCAGCAGGCTGATACTGTCGTTCGCGTAGCCCCACTCGGTCGTGCTGTTCCAGGTATCGATTACGTCGCCCTCGTGGGTCATAAAAACGATATTCTTTGACACGGCGTTATCAACAATCCACTGTGTTTGGCTCGTGAATATCTGTGGATAAGCCCCGTTCAGAACGTACTTCTGGGTGTCCGGCAGCACTACTATCGTGAATGAAGGATTCTCGCGCCCGAAGAAGGTTACCTCCAGCAGGTCGCCCGTGCCGTCCGGGTCATGCACTTTCGCTTCGAGGCTCGGCGATGTCGATACATTGACCGCGTCGTATGCCGGATTGACCAGCTCAATCGGCTCATCGCTCACAACCACGCCAAACGTGCTTGTATTGTCCATCACCCCTGAAATCAGCTCCGCGTTCACGCCCCAGGCATAGACCGGGACGTTCGCAGCCGTATGTCCTCCCGCGCCTCCCCAGGTGACGCCGGGCAAGACGCCCGCGCCGTTGTTCGCCGTAACCGTCAGCCCTCCGGTCTCGTGGTCGGCGGCGACGAGTATCAGTGTGTCGTTGCGGCCTGCTGCCCACTCAATCGCAACCTGCACCGCATTGGCGAACTCGATTGTCTCATAGATCGAACGGATCAGGTCGTTTGAATGGCAGGCCTGGTCGATCATCCCACCCTCGACCATCAGGAAGAATCCATCTGGGTCTTTATCCAGTATGTCCAGCGCCGTGGCCGTCATCTCCGACAGGTGCGGCAGACTGCCCAAGCCGTCATACTCGTAGGGCATATAGCTGCTGCCGAACTGCCCCGAGACCTTATCGACGGTATCGGCATCCAGCGCCTGCATACCGGCACGGTCGAAAACCTCTATGTACCCGTAGCCGTCGGCCCCGCTGGTGTACGCACAGCCCCCGAACAAGATGTTAGGCTGGGTCTGCGTCAGGTAATCGTTGGCAATCTGCGTGTAGTTGCTGCGCGAAGGCTCGTGTGCGCCAAAGGCCGCGGGCGTGGCGTGTTCAACATACGTTGTCGTAACCAGCCCGGTGCTCTTGCCCAGCGACTTGTAGTATTCCAGCAGCGTCTCCAACGCGCTGCCGTTTCCAGGGTACGCCATGCTGATTACGTCGTTATTGACCTTGATACCCGTCGCCATTGCGGTCGCCGCCGCGGCAGAATCAGTTATGCTTGAATTGGCCGCGTACGTTGTCAGCCTCGCCTGGTATGGAAACAACTCGAACGACAGCGTCCCGGGCGCTCCATAGGCATATATCCCAGCCGCCTTGACCTGTTCCGGGCCCATCCCGTCCCCAATTAAGAAGATTACGTTCTTAGGCTTCGCCTGCAAAACGCCCGCGCAGCCGATTACCCCCACAATGATAATCAGTAAGACTCTCTTCCAGTAATTTAGCCGCACCATTTCTCCGGCCTCCTTTCTATTTCGGAATAGACTCAGAATAGACGTTCTGGCCACACTGCGTGACTATTCCCGAAAACCAGTGACATTGATCCCTTGAAATCTTCTCCACATAAGCTGCTCTTTGCTTAACGCAAATCTCAAGGACGAAACAAAACTAAACCAGTTTAGCACATTCTGTTTCAGAGGTCTATCGTGGTAACTACGGGGTTTTGCAAAAAAATTTCGCCTTTTTTGCGAAAAAACGAGGATTGAGCAGAAAATCGGAATTTCTTTGATGACAGTGCAGTAGCCCACCCTTTACCCAACATGCACCTATCGCTGTCATCATTATTGGCCGTGGGTTTGGGCGGGCGACTGGAGAATCCATTCAAGAAAAGCGCCTGCCGGGATATTCAGGCAACACTCGATCCGCGTAAAAGAAAACAGGCGACAGCACCGTGTGTAGCGGACACTGTCGCCACCATTCCTCCATGAACTGGTCACAGTTTACCACACTGTGCAGAAGAAGTCCATCCTTTAGTTACGATTTATTGAATTTTTTTTCTCGGCAGAGTCTTTAGCGATTTGCTTGTTTTCGCTTGCAGGACGCATACAACAACTGTGTGTCAAACTGGGCAAGATAGAATTGCGTCGATATGTCAAGCTGCGCGGCACTGAGCCTCCGCCAGTTCACTTCTCATTGTTGATAGCACCGCGTTTCATAAATAGGGCGACTATGCGAAGAAGCCGGTATGTCATAAGAAGAGATTTCCGTTCCGGGCTCTGCGCTTCGCTATGTGTCTCCGCTGCGCGATGCTGCGCATCGCTCCGGTCGAAATGACGGCATAGTAGGACTTACGAAATGCGGCAATAGGAGCTTCCTGTCGGCACCCTATCTTTCAATCAGCGTCTCATCGACCTGCATACCAAAGTGCCTGCCCGCCTTCTCGACGTGCCCGAGCACCTTGTCGCCCGGCTTGAGGCTCGTGGCCGATATCGCCTTGCCGTCCGGGCGGACTAAGCGAATTGTCTCAGCGTTCTGCAAGACTAAGCTTATCGCCCGGCCCTCGGCCTCGGCCTCGATCAGCATCATGGGCCTTTTCTCGATCTTGTTCCTGCCCAAATACGCGGTCTGGCTGTTACCGTGGAAATCCACCAAAAGCACCTCGTCGCCGGCTTTCAAGTCCGCGAGGTATTTCGTCTTGCCGCCGGGCGCCAGGGTGTATGCGTGCACCGCCCCGGCGTTGACGCGGAAAGGTCGAGACGCCACATAAGGATTGTCGATGGACTCAGAGTGCACTAAAAAGAACCCCGCCGCCGTATTCCCCACGAGCATCCCCTCGCCTAACCCCATCTGCGTGCACGTATCGAGACAGGCCCTGTCGCCCATACCGAGCTGTTTTGTAACCGTGATCGTGGCCGTTACGAGGGCGACCTTCTCGCTGATACCCTGTATAATCTCCGCGCATCTTTTTATCTCGTTCACGTCGGTCGTATTCAATACGACCCCATCGACGCCTTTTTCGAGGATCTCGACCATCAGCTTAGCCTGCTTGCTGTTCTCGACCTGGACCATAATATTCCTGCCCCGCCGCGCGAGCAGATTTTCAATTGGGATAATCGTCCAATCGAGCATTTTGAGCACGACTATTCTCTCGCCCGGCACGGCCGCGGCCTTGTCCTCGTCCGCCTTGCCTGCAATGTCCACGAACTCGACATGGACACCCGGCCGAATATCCCCGTCCTTCGCCACGGTCTTGATTCTGCCGAACTGCCGAACTTTCTCGGCGGCGCCGTCCGGCAGGACAACCGCCTCAGCCCCGCTTTCCAGCGCGGCTATCGCAATTTCCTTGCTATACGGAACGACATTAACCCACAATCTTTTCATTTGATTTCGTTCTAACTTGCTGTTCGCCCGGCGCGTGCTCAATCGCACAATGTCTCAATCGCCTCTTTGACGCTCGCCCTTTCGTGGACCATTCTTGACAGGGCCCTGATCATTTTGGTAGGGTCTTTGTGCTGGAATGCGTTCCGCCCGATGGATAGGCCCATCGCGCCGGCCTTCAGCGCCCCTTCGACCATCTTGAATATCTCTTCGTCGCTGCCCATCTTCGCCCCGCCCGCAATCACTACGGGGACCGGACAGCCCTGAACCACCTCGGCGAAGCTCTCGACGCTGCCCGTATAGACCACCTTGACGATGTCCGCGCCCAGCTCCGCCCCGACTCTGGCGGCGTGCTTGACGTTTTTGACGTTGTATTCGTCGGTGATCTTAGGCCCTCGCGTGTACATCATCGCAACAAGCGGCATCTGCCATTCAGAACAGCGCTCGGCGGCGTGGCCCAACTGCCACAGCATCTCCTTATCGGTTGCGGCCCCGAGGTTTATCTGCACGGAGACCGCATCTGCGCCAAGCTTGATAGCCTCCTCGACGGTGCAGACCAACTCCTTGGCGTTCGGATCGGGGCTGAGCGTCGTGCCGCCGGAAAGATGCACAATCAGCCCGACGTCCTGGCCGGCGCCCCTGTGCCCGGCGTGGACGATGCCCTTGTGCATCAAGATCGCATTTGCCCCCCCGGCTACCACCTTACTGATGGTTGCCCGCATGTCCGCTAGCCCGTCAATAGGGCCGACCGTTACGCCGTGGTCCATCGGAACGATTACCGTCTTGCCCGAGTTGCGGTCGATTATTCTCTCAAGTCGTATCTTCTTGCCTATCATGGGCCAATCTCCAAACTGCCACAGTCCGCAACCCGATGCCAGCGACGCGATAGCAGCCCCAAGGCCCAGGCCTGCGGAATTTTCACTTGTCGTTCTTCGCTTTCAACATATCTTTGAACCGCTCTAAATATACTTGAAGATGCCCGAAAGGCAAGAAAAAAACGCCCCTATTTGCCGCCCAGCTTCTACAGGACGTGTGAGAACCCAAATGTCACCTGGCCCCTGTCCAAGCCGACCTGCGAAAAAGGCCCGTGAGTCTCATAGGCGAAAACTCACGGGCCTTCTATTCCTACCCTAATCTACGGCTGAGCCATCCGCTGCTCGCCGGCGAGGCCCGGATGATGTGTGGCGCTGCTGAAGACCGGGTTCCGGAATGGAGGGCAACGGTCGCTTTCTGCCAAAATAGTGGCGGAAAGTGGGTTTCTGACGCAAATGCCCGGCTTTTTTGGTGCTTTTTGCGAGATATATTGTTGAATTAGCCGGGAGAATTGTTGAAATCCAAGTGAGATTCTGGTATTATGGGGTTTGTGGCGTGCAGGAGTGGCTGCGTGAAGTGCATATAGGAAGTCCCCGGGTAATGGGAAACTGGGGTTGGAGGTCAGTAAGATGAGTAGGATGGGGAATTCAACGTTGTGGGGGAAGATTATTGTACTAATTGCTGTCTGTGGGTGGTGTCTGTCGGCCCAAGGCAAGTATGGCGGAGGAAACGGGACGGAGGAATCGCCTTATGAGATATGGACGCCGCAGCATTTGCAGGAAATCGCACGTAATTATGATGACTGGGGCAAGCACTTTATCTTAAAGGCGGATATCGATATGGGAGGGGTCACAGGTTTTCCGGGGATTGGGGGGTATTATTACGGACGATTTGACGGAGTTTTTGAAGGCAATGGCCATGTTATCAGAAATCTGACAATTGAAGGGGGGGAAGGAGTTGGGCTATTTGGCTTAGTAGGGGGTAGCTGTCAGATTAGAAACTTGGGTTTGGAGAATGTTTTGATTACGGGATATTATTACGTGGGTGGCCTTGCGGGAACGATTTTGGAGGGAGCCAGTCTCAGTTCTTGTTATGCCACTGGCAGCGTAACGGGCCAAGCGAAGGTAGGCGGGCTGGCGGGAGGCAATGGGTCGTACCGTTGGGGCATTGTTGTGGAAGGCGGCGCCATTAGCGACTGTTATTTTAGCGGGAGGGTGGCAGGAATAGACGATTGTGTGGGGGCCCTTGTTGGGCTCAATTTAGGGACGATCAGTTCATCCCACGCAATTGGGGAAGTGGGAGCATCAATTTATAGCGCGTCTGGCATAGGTGGTTTGGCAGGATGGAATGCGGGCCAGATTGACTTCTGCTACGCTGCCGGATATGTCAGCGGCGGCAGTATTGTCGGCGGCTTGGTAGGGGGATCAGACGGCAACATCACTTCCTGTTGGGCAAAGAGCAGCGTAGGAGGCATCGGCGCCGTTGGCGGTCTGGTGGGTAATAATTATAGTTACGGTAGAATCAGTCTGTGCTATTCCACGGGCAGTGTTGCTGCGCCAGAGGAGCTCGGGTACGGGCTCTCTTCTGGAGGGGGGCTGGTGGGAGAGAATTTGGGTGACGTCAGTTGCTGCTTTTCCACCACAAGTGTAGGATTGCCAGAGAGCTACGGTGATAGCTTATTAGGTGGGCTGGTGGGCCGGAATTCGGATGGTGGGACAATCAGTGACTGCTATGCCGGTGGGAGTGTCGCTGGAGGATCTAGCCCATTCGGTCTCGGCGGCCTCGTGGGGTACAATGACCCTGCCACAACAATCAGCCGGTGTTACGCAACGGGTGCGGTGATGGGTACGGGTGATTATGTCGGCGGTCTGGTGGGGTGCAATTTCTATTCGTTTGAGACAATCACGGCGTGTTTCTGGGATGTCAACACCACCGGTACGGTAACAAGTTGTGGGGGGACAGGCTTACCTACGAGTGAAATGCAGGATGTTGATACATATCTGAAGGCCGGGTGGGATTTTGTGGATGAAACGACTAACGGGCCTAATGATATCTGGATGATGGTGCCGGGCGGCTACCCGGCCTTGGTTGGAGTAACTCCGGTCGAGGTTGGGGGCATGGGGGATTTGGTGGTCACTTCAGTTACTACTGAAGGTACAGGAGTCGCAGGAAAGCCCGTGCATGTTGAGTGGGACGTTTTTAATGACTATAACGAGGAGAAGATCAGTCCGGGATTTCTGGATGCAGTCTATCTTTCAAGCGATAGAGAATGGGACATAAATGATATTATTCTGGGGATAATCCGGCACAACGAGTGGGTTGGGCCTCAAGCCGGTTATCACGCGGAGACAGACGTAATAGTGCCTGGCGTGCTGCCGGGTGCGTATTATGTGCTGGTTCGGACGGATTATGGCAATCTTGTTTATGAGCCTAATGGCGAATACAACAACATTACTTCCACTGACGCGAATATGGTAGTTGATGTAGAAGAATTGATAATAGGCACGCCAGCCGACAGCAATTTTGTTCATCCGGAGTTGTCACGGTATTTCAGGGTAACGGCGCCTGCCGGGGAGGACGTTGAAATTCGACTTGACGACCTTGATGATGCGGGAAGCAATGAACTATACGTAAGCTTCGAACGAATCCCCACGCGCAGCAAATTTGACTATCGCTATGAAAGGAATTTCGCTTCCGACCAGACCATACACATTCCGGATACTCACGTAGGGACTTACTATATGCTGGCTTACGGCAGCAACCCTGGGGGCAGCAGTCCGGCAGCATTCACAATCGGCGTTCATTTCATGCCTCTTGAGATTACAGAGATTTCGCCGGCGAGAGGAGGCAACGCCGGTACGGTGACCGTCACAATCCAAGGAGCCAGATTCAAATCCTCCACGACGACCAAACTGATAGGCTCAGATAGCACAGTGATAATTGGAAAGTTGCACAAGTTGAGCAGCACAATGGAGATGATAGTAACCTTCGATTTGGAGGATGCAAGTGAGGGTCTTTATGACATCGAGGCGGAAAACAGCGGCGGCGAGACCTTTGTCGTAGAGGATGCTTTTGAAGTATTCGCAGGTATAGGTCCTCGACTCGAGGCACGATTGATTGTGCCTTCGCAGGTGAGGGCTGGAAGTAAAGCCACACTCTGGCTCGAATATGGGAATACAGGTGATGCAGATATGCTGCCGCCTCTGTTCAAGGTTTCAAATTCTTCAAATGCGCAGATGAGTCTCTCAAGAGATCAAGGTTTCCAAGATGAACCATTACAACTGCTTGGGATTTCCGGGTCTGAGCCTTTTGATGTTTTGATTCCCGGAGCAGCTAATCGCATCCCTATATATTTCTATGCGCCGCTTTCTCAAGGCAATATCGACTTTCGCCTTGGCATTTTGACTACTGCCAGCTATGAGCCTATTGACTGGGTCCAATTTGAATCTGAAGTCCGCCCGACGGATGTTGAGCCGAACGAATGGGATGCAGTATTCGCTCGACTTCAGTCCCAAGTAGGCCCAACGTGGGGGGATTATGTCCGGACTCTTTTGGAAAATGCTAAGCGCTGGTTCACTGCCGGCAAGGGAGTCTATCGCGTAAGTGAGCTTTTCGCGATGGAGATGGCCGAGGCGAAAGGGCTCCCAACAGGTATGGTGACCGGGAGAGTAACCGACCGGCTTTCGGGGCAGCCTGTCGCAGGTGTCACGGTCGTCCTGCGCGATGACACCGGCACGCCTCTTCATAGCGCGCTCACTCAGCCCAACGGCAGCTTTCTGATGGAGTCGGTTGGCCCGGGAACATACGCTGTTGCAGTGGATCGCTACCTACTTCAGGGAGATTCTCAGATCGAGGTTAT
>Ga0315288_10002000_pt1 | contig 26429 bp, 34 predicted proteins | sample YL17G11_20_MG_FD_203454 | JGI IMG/M metagenome (GOLD analysis project Ga0315288, IMG submission 203454) | Sediment microbial communities from Yellowstone Lake, YNP, Wyoming, USA - YL17G11_20 | ecosystem: Environmental > Aquatic > Freshwater > Lake > Sediment | place: USA: Wyoming | collected... | reverse complement strand
TATTTATAATAAAAAAGATATATATAAATTATATGATTTTCTTTACAATGACGCGACTATATTTTTAGAAAGAAAATATGAAAAATTTAAATCGATTATAAACGATTACAATTGGGAAAAAATTAATCACATTAAATATTCCAAATTTAAATATATAACATTGGATAAAAGAAGAAATACTTGGATTGTAAGAAAAAAAGAAAATGGAAAGAATAAAACTTTTGGCTACTTTAAAAAAGAATCCGATGCTATAAATTTATCTAAACAATTATTTTAAAACTCATACATTAGTCTCCATCAATCTTTTTTGGAGTGTCTTTTGGCATAAATCCGGTACATCTACCTTCTTCACTAATTTTGGCAATACTCGGTACAGCACACTTGTCCAATATATTGTATTTACATCCTACCGCTCTACAATCTATATCTTCCCAATCTCTTGAAACGGGGAAATTTCCATCACGTCTACTACGAGACATTAAATCACGTTTATTCATTTTATTCTCCTATATTAACTTCCAGTTCTGTTTTTAAAAAATCGTCCAAAGTTTCTTTCTTGAAGGCTCTATTACCCACATTGGTTTCTTGACCATCCTCTTCCAATACTTCCAATACATTGAACAACATTTTTCCTGATCCGCCTCCATCCACTTGAACTTTGATGGTTTTGTTCGTTCCAACGGTTCCTATATCTTGAATGTATCTACATAACACCAAAAAGTTTTGTAGTTCAGCCTCACTATTACCAATTACTCTTATATCGATATATTTCATATTATATTGACAAACGAACTATTATGGCAAATTGATACCCCGGCAGTCCCACACATCTCCAATAACAAGACCCCTTTATTCTTTTAAAAAGATCCACCGTGATATCATCTGACCATATTTTTATATAATCAGGCTTTATAACAAATTTACTTCCTACGATATGTTCTCCTTTTTTCTTAAAAGTAGAATCTTTTTGTTTAATAGGAAGAACACTTATTTCAATTCTATTATTGTGATCTTTTTTCATACTAATAATTCTGGATTCTCAAAAATATTTCCTACCACTTCCATATCATTAATCTGCATGTATGCCAACTCAGTATCCGTTTGATCGTGCCAACTGACAACGAACATACCAGCGAAAAATTCAACCACACCAAGTCGTCCTTGATAACGAATTTGATCGCCTTCATAGATTTCCCGTCTTTTGCCATCTCTGACACCAGTGGATTGCATTATCTGTGGTTGGTCTTGAAAACAATGAAATACCACAACTTCGTTAGCATTACTAATAAGTCTATATCCACCCATCTGTTGATCCCAACTCATATTAAGACCATCAAAGTAAATCATATACTTTAAATCGGGATGCCAAGCTCTAAATTTAATTTCTTTATTTGTCATATTATTCCTCTTTTACTATTTTCAAATTTATTTGTCCACTCCACGGATCTACAGCCCAACAAACAAAATCGGACTGTTTCATTAATTTCAACGCTACATTTTCACCTCTACAATCGTTATGACACGGGATGGGAGTATATTGATTAATACCATTTTCATCTTTTATAACGGCAAATATCAACCCAACCGGTTGATTGGTTTGAAACAACCCCCGAGTATCAATTTTAGATAAAAAATTATATACATAGTTTTTAAATTGATCATCATTCATACGTGCTTTCATATTATTTAACCTTTCTTTTTAAAATCCAAAAAATTGTTCAGCCACCTTCATTGACTCATTGGGGAACTGCCACTTCATAACATCATAAATACCACCCTCTTTTTCATTAGTCATTTTTGATGCCAACTCTTCAAACATAGCCATTCTGTCCACATATTTGTTGATAAAATCTATCATTCGATGAGGATCTGTTCCATCAGCCTTCATGGCCAAACAATCTATGTTATAGGGGTTTTGTTTCAAGTATACCCACTTAATTTTCTGTCCACTCATAATAGGTTGAACGTGTTTGTTAAGGTTCCATTCATTCAATAGATCGTTATAGAATATACAAGCCTTTACTTGAGCCGGCGATCCCTTTACAACTGAAAATGGTTTTCGGTTCTCTGGATAATAATTTTTATTTCCATCTTTACTGATAAACTTTACGGATGTATTTTTGGCGATCTGAATAACATCCAACGTCTTAACCTTCTGTTTAAATTCCAATATCGACTCATCCAACTTTTCTTTGGGGGTATTTGTCAACAATCTTTTCAAAAAGTTTTCCATGAAAGATCTAAATGAAATGGGGAAGGAGGTTCTTACCACGTCGATCCCCTTAACTTCCAACTCAGGTTCTTCCAACAGAGAACCTTCCTTGTGAATAATCCACTGAGCGTATCGCTTCTTGGCCAGCCAGAAAGCCGTCTTAGCGATGACTTCCTGTTTGGCATCAAAAGCGTGTTTATCCAAGTTGAAAAATCTCTTAGCCATCACGTCGTAAAACTTATTAACGAAGGTTTGAACTTCCCCCGTAACCTTCATAATGGCATCGGTCATCGCTACATCATCATTAAAATTCACTTCGGGGTAACGATGTTTGATAATAGGAATAGCGTTGACGAAACAAGAATCCGTATCAGTATAAATAACCCAATCACCAGATGATACACCCAAATTTTTCATATAAAATTGGTTGATGGATTTTCCTGTGGTCTGAATAATGGATACTCCGGTCTTGGTGACGGCTTCGGCATTATCTACATCATAAAACCGGAATACTGGAAGGCCCAAAACTCCGTAGAGACTATTTAGCAAAATCTTCCACACCTGTTGACGTTGATTATTAAAAGAATATCCCTCCATATCATCGTTTTTACGACACTCGGCGGCTTTCTTTCTCATATCCTTACGTTGTTGGAACCAACGACTTAAAATGGATGGAATTACACCGGCCTTGTCCTGACGATACATGACCCCGTTGGAAGCCAGACCATAACCTTTGGAGGTGATCATGTCGGTGACTTCTGTTGGGGTATAATCTACGTTTCCTATCTTATAACTGACTATTTTGTTTCTGACGTAGTAGTTTGTATCAAACTCCAACAATCGACGTTCTACCCACGATTCCAATTCGTTTTTGTCTTTAATTGGATCAGAGGAATTTCTGTTTTCTTCGATCAACTCTTTTCGTTTTTGAATTAAAGCATCTTCCGACATTTGAATTGATGTAATCTTGGCCGCCTTTGTATCTGGAGAAATATTCAAACTGATGACAATATTCGGATACATGGAAGTCAGATCCAAATCGAAAACCCACATATGAATTCCAGGAACAGGTTCTTTGACGTAAGCACCCGAAAACCCCTCTTCATCTTCTTCCATCTGTTCCTCATACTGTTCTCTACCACCAACAGGTTTATTTGGAGCGACAAGGTTTCCGTTACGCCTCAAGAACGTCAAAATAGCACCTTCCAAATATCGGCTTGACATATGAAACGTTTCATAAGGAACGTGGCCGACATGACAGATATGACGAGCCAGATTGATAAATTGAAGTTTCTTATCAAGAGCGACCACGATCTTAACGTCCATCAAGTTATATTCAATGAACTTTAAAATATCATCACGATAAAGATCATCAATACTTCCATCATAAATAACTTTATCCATCTTAACCACTTTTTTGCCTATGGAATTCAAAGAATATGATGGTTCATTTTTTTCACTGAATTTTTTATACAACAAAATATAATCCAACACGGAGATACCGCCAATTACCATTCTCTTGTTCCATTTATTTAAATAACAAGCACCGATAGGAGACAGACACTTGGCCACCTTGGCTCCAAGAATCTTTTTCATTCTATTGTAGATGTATGGAACGTCAAAATAATCTACATGCCAACCGGTGATGATTGTAAATCTGAATTCTTGCCACTTGTTGAGAAATGTCATTAACATCGTCTCTTCATCCAAGAATGAACGAATGATTACACCATCTTTTTCTCCATCAGAAATCTTTCCCTTCTTATCCAAGATAAAAACCCAATATTGACCGGAGGTCATATCATAAACTGAAATTGAAAGAATTTCTCGGTTGGCTTCTTCTACAACGGGGAACCCACCTTCGGATGAAGTTTCAATGTCTATCACTCCAATGTTATGTCCTGTGGATGGTTCGTCAGAATCTTCATACATATCTATAAGAATTCTGGTTTCGGCTGGAACGTCGGATTCAAACAGATTTGGGTCTTTTTCATTGAAACCATATACCTTGGTCAATTCATCACCATAAATGGAACGAAAAGATCCACCGGTTTGTTTTTTATAGGCATATGGAACATAATCAAACTTAGTCATTTCCCGTTTGTCATCCCACAGGTAAACCTTGTCTTCTCTACGGTCGATAAATATATTTTGATACACTTAATTTTTCTCTCTTCCCGTAATATTCAAACGGTGTGAACAGGTGTCATACCACCATTCTTCTTCAAATTCAACTCTTAAATCACAATAACCATTTTTTATAGCGTTCAGTTGACACTCTTTTAACATATTAACGAAATCATCTAGATCCCATCCTTTTGGATTATAAGTATTGATCGATCCAACAACAATTCTTTTCATAAATTAAAACATTTACTCTTTCAAATAATCTACAGATTCTTTCACCAACTGTACCACATCTTTCACATTTGTAAAGTGAGAAAATAACTTACACCCAACGTTGGAGTCGAATTCTGCTGTGGAGGGATATAAATATTCTACCGATTCTTCTTCTCCCGGTAACCACCCATCATTTACCTCAACAATTGGCCAACACCCAACACCAACCGATTCATTTTTGTTAATCTTTATCATTACTTGAGATTCTGGTTCTTCCAAATTTGGAAATAACCAAACGAATTCCAAATACTCAGCGTTGTATGTCTGAGCCAGTAAGTTATGTAGATTCGGTATGTTCATTATTTTGTTGATTCATTCTTCTTGATAATTCTTCTATTAAGTTATAGTTAAGTTTGGCCATGAGACCGTCGTAAACACTCATAAATTCGTCTTTCACTTTGAGTTTTGAATTGGAAACCTTTGAAAGAAGAACGTCGTGTTTTATGGATAATAATAAACTAACATTTTTACTAAAATCTATGAGTGGTCTAATCGGTTCTACTGTTTGGACAATATAACATAACATCGCTAGCTCGTCCTCAGTTAAATCATTCAATTGTTCAATTCTCATGGTGGGTAATATATCCCAAAGAAAAAAATCGTCAATTTATTATATCGTTGACAAATTTTGTATATGAGATATAGTTATGACCGATGGAAACACCTGAAAACACAAATATTGTTCCGGCAGTCGAAGAACCAAGGAAACGTAAGGTAAGTTTTTCTCAGTTTCAAAACTGGATGAATTGCCCACATCGTTGGTTTCTCGATTTCGTTAAAGGATTGAGAACCTTCGAAGATAATCTCAACACATGTTTTGGAACCGCCATTCATGAATCCATCCAACTATACATTCAAACATTGTATACAAAAGGCGTCGGAGATGCTGATGAATTGAATTTGAACGAAGTGTTTAAATCGGCTTTCGATAGAGAACTACAAGACAAGAAAGTTAAACATACTGATGACGATTATATGGAATTTTCTATCGACGGCGATGATATTTTAGCCGCCTTTCAAAACGTCACCAATCGGATGAAACACTTTCCATCAAACAAATATGAATTCGTATCGGTTGAAGATGAAATTATAGTTCCAATTAAATATAATGTAGAATTTATTTGTTATATTGACGTGGTGTTGAAAGAGAAACAAACCGGTAGATACAAAATTCTGGATATTAAGACCAGTTCTACTGGATGGAATACCTATATGAAAGAAGATCCATCCAAAACTTCTCAAATTTTGTTGTATAAGGCGTTCTTTAGTAAGAAATACAACGTTCCCATCACCATGATTGATGTGGAGTTTTATATTTTAAAAAGAAAGTTGTTTGAAAACGTAAATTTTCCTCAAACAAGAATTCAGCCGTTTGTTCCTAAAAACGATAAATCTACAATAGCGAATACCCTTAATATATTCGCCGAGTTCGTGACTACGTGTTTCACTCCGAACGGAACTTTTGTTGAAAACGTAGCATCCTACCCAAAAATCCCAGGAAAGTATAAAAAACACTGTAAGTGGTGTCCTCACCGAAAAACCAACTGTGATGCCAAATCGGATGTAAAAGAAGAAGAATTAGATTAAAATAAAGTTTTTTCGTAATCTCTATAATACATATGTAAGGACAAGTTGATATCCTTATAAATATATTATGAAAAACGATGAACGAACATCTACCACAGTTAAACTCAAACCAAATCTTTATGACGAATTTAAAGTAGTCTCAATAAGAGACAGACACCGAATGACTCTACAAACCTTCGTAGAAACATGTGTTAATCTTTATGTATCGGAAAGCACATTTCGTGATACAATAAATAGCCGACTTGCGAATACACCGTTGTTATCAACAACCGGATCGTTCAAACTGAGTTTATAAAATAAAAGAAAGAAACCTATTATGGCAACTATAAAAGAAAAAGTTATTTGCGGAACATTAGAAGAATTAATTGAATACTTTAAGCCCGTTCAAGAAAAAGAAAATCGGGTCAACGAAGTTTTAAAACAAACCGTAGGAAAATCTCTCAACGTAAGTATTGAAAGTGGTTTAGGGGAAATTCTTGAACGATCCAAACAAAAATATGTTAAAGGTTTGGAAGCAGAAGGATACGGAATAGTTTCTTATTTAAATTGTAAAGAAAAGAATGGAAAAATTAACATTAGTATTACATCTCAACTTGTAAGAGTTTTACCATCTTTGACTCCGGTTGTTGATTTGGAAAAGGTCGTTCAAAATGTATCAGGAGTCGTTCAGAATGTAGTAGATAAAGTAAAGGAAACCCCACCAACTACGGAAGTATAAAGTTATGGCTAAAAAGAAAATCTTGTTATTGTCGGATGACTTGAGAATGAACTCGGGTGTAGCTACCGTCTCAAGAGAAATTGTTATTGGAACCGCTTATAAATATGATTGGGTTCAAATAGCTGGAGCTATCAACCACCCCGAAAAGGGGAAAGTCATTAGCCTCAATGACGCTACCAATAAAATGTGTGGCATTAACGATGCGTATGTGATGCTTTACCCTGTAGATGGTTATGGGGATGAAAACATCCTTTACACCATAATCGACAAAGAAAAACCGGATGTTATCACTCACTTCACAGACCCCCGATTTTGGGGGTGGTTATATCAACTAGAACGTGGCATCCGTTCTATGATGCCTCTTACATACTTGAATATTTGGGATGACATTCCATATCCAATGTATAATAGACCCTACTACGAATCTTGTGATTTATTAATGTCTATCAGTAAACAATCATATAATATTAATCATCAAGTATTGGGGGATAAAAACGTCTGTACCGTCAATGATAATAATATGACGGGGAAAACATTATTGCATTATGTTCCACATGGAATAAACTCCAGAACGTTTAAACCACTTCCAAAGGATGAACCAATGTTGGTCAAAATGAAAGAGGCTATGTTTCGTGGAATGGATTACAAATATGTCGTATTTTACAACAGCAGAAACGTTCAGAGAAAGAGAACCAGCAATATCATGTTGGCATTCAGAACATTCTGCGATAACCTTCCTCCAGAAGAAGCTAAGACGTGTTGTTTGGTTCTTCACACAGAACCTAAACAAGATGCTGGAACGGATTTATTAGCCGTCAAGGAAGCATTTTGTCCTGATAACGATGTGATATTTTCCCATCAACGTCTTTCTCCAGAAGAAATGAACGTGATGTATAATATAGCAGATATCACGATCAATCTATCATCAAATGAAGGGTTCGGGTTATCAACGGCTGAGTCTATCATGAGCGGAACTCCTATCATTGTTAATGTCACTGGTGGTCTTCAAGATCAAATCGGTCAAACGGATGACGATGGAAACCCCATCGTATTTAATCTTAATTTCGGAACTAATAACGTTGGGAAATATAAAAAACATGGCGTGTGGGTTAAACCTGTTTGGCCATCCACAAGATGTGTTCAGGGGTCCATTCCAACTCCATATATCTTTGATGATTTAGCAAAGTGGGAAGATGCTGCTGATGCAATGATGTATTGGTATTTAACCGGACCGGAAAAAAGAGAAACTTGTGGTCAAAAAGGAAGAGAGTGGGCTATGGGCGTCGGTGGATTAAACTCCGATAACATGAACCATCAGTTTGAAGTGTGTATGGATCATCTGTTTTCTCATTGGAAACCGATCAAACAGTTTGGGTTGTTTTCTAAAGACGATTATGTTGGCCATATCATGCCAGGAAGTATGGGATTTGAAATTCCTAAGATCGATAAGGAAAAAATACAAAAGGAAGTTGAAAAAATTACTGTATGATTAAACTAAAAGAATTGTTGCATGATATAGATTTGTGTGAAGGATTAATGCGATCAGTTTCTCCTGAATCGCTACAAAATCACTTGAATCGATGGACAATTTCTAAAGGAAAATTTACATCCAAAATTATAGATGATAAAATACATTTAACTATTACAGATAATCTAAACGAAAAAGATATCAAAAATTTGTTAATGTGGATTAACAATCTTGGGTGGTTTGTCGATTCGTTTCTTTTTGTTAAAATTAATCCAACGTGGGAAAAGTTTGATGAGAAAAATTTTGTAGAAAAATATTCGAACAATACTATAGGAATTTTTCTTGAACTAAAAGCCAAATATGATAAAGAACACACTCATATAGAAATTACCAACGATTTTTACCACGTCACTCCAACTAAACACGAATCAAAAATACTAAAAATGGGATTGGTTCCTAAAGCAAAACATAAAATTGGAACACATCCTGACAGAATATATCTAACCAAACGAATTGTTGATGCCAGTGCGTTAGCAGATATTTTTTCGAACATAGACAACGAAAATCAATACACAATATTCAAAGTGGATGTTACGTCAGCAAAAGAACGTAACGAAAATTTGAAATTATTTAACGATCCTGATTTAAGCGGTGGTCTTTATACGTTATCAAATATACCGCCTCAATTTTTAAAAATAGTAAAACGAATAAACGTATAATATCTTGAAACAATCGGAGTTAAAGTGTATAGTCAATAGATTATGAGAATACATATTAAACAAAATGTAGGAGTAACCCCCCCACAAGCAGCCACACCACACTCGTCAGGATATGATATTGTGGCCCTTACTGATCCTGTGATTGTAGGAAAACAAGTAGAGAATAATGAAAACACCTGGCATTCTATAGATTATATTGAATACAAAACAGGAGTTCACATTTCTCCACAGATGGATGAATATGGATACGCGTATCACACTATAATTTTTCCAAGATCCAGCGTTTCTAAATACAATTTAATATTAGCCAATAGTGTCGGTTTGATAGACAATGACTATCGTGGGGAAATTCTTTTTAGATTTGTATATACTTGGCAACCGGAAGATATGGTAATCATTAAGAAATCGGTTCACCCACTATCTAATGTAGATGTAAATATAATAGTAGGAAAAGTAAATGTAGATAAGATATACAAAAAAGGAGATCGTCTTGGACAACTAGTGTCAGGTGTTCATATTCCTATCGAGTGGGTTGCCGTGGCTGAATTAGATGATACAATCCGTGGAGAAGGTGGTTGGGGAAGTACTGGTCAAAAATCGGAAGCCCCAAAAGAGCGAATTCGGTTTGAAGAAAAATCAAATATGGCTGAGATGTATAGAAAAGCAGCATATAAAGAAGGACCGAATATGACTTATGAGCAGTTGGTTAAGGAAAGAGAAAGAGAACATCAAAAATGAAAAAAGTAATACAACAATCACAAAAAGAAGTAGCTGAATTTGTTTGTGATAAACACCAAGATAGAAAAGCATGTGGACATGTAAAACTACATTTTTGGTATGGCAGTCAGTATGATCTTCATGTTATAGAAGCGGATGTATGTGATGAGTGTGGACAAAATCTCATCGAATATTTAAAACAAAACTTTGGAACAACATTAAAGGAATATGATTTATATGAGTAATAGTGATAAACCCATCTGTGTATTTCAATCCCCCATGTGGACACGTAGCGGTTACGGAGACTGGGGATTAGCTGTAGCGAAAAGCCTTCTCCGATATAACAAATTTGATCTTTACATGTTTCCTACAAAATGGGGAGCGTGTAGCAGGAAAAATTTGGAAAAACAAATGAAAACCGAGGAGGAAAAGATTCTATTCAGTAAGATCCTTCGTACTCAACTGCCAAGACAGCCAGAAGTTTATATTCAAATGACCATACCAAACGAATTTCAACCATTAGGTAAGTTCAACATAGGCATGACGGCGGGGATCGAAACTACTTTGTGTCGGGGGGATTGGCTTGAAGGTATGAACCGGATGAACATTAACGTGGTTCTTTCTGAACATATAAAGACAGTGTTTGAATCAACCTCAGCAACCAAATCTGATCCAAACAACCCAAGCGTTCCGCCACAAAGCGTGAAGGTTGAAAAACCAATGAGAGTGATTTTCTGGGGATCGGATACTTCTATCTATAAGCCCGTCACAGAAATATCAGAGACGGTAAATGAATCACTTAAAAGCATACCGGAAAGTTTCTGTTTTTTGTTTATCGGTCAGTGGACCAGCGGTGGTCTATACAACGATAGAAAAGACGTGGGTAACTTAATCAAAACATTCTTAGAAACTTTCCAGGATATGGAAGGAAAAGAAACCCCTGCTCTTATCATTAAAACCAGTGGAGCCGCTATATGTAATATGGATAAATATGATATGATCGCTCGAATCAAAGCTATCACCAACGATGTATCATCAAAATCAAAAACGGTACCCAACGTTTATCTATTGTATGGGGATCTCGACGAGATCGAAATGAATTCGTTGTTAAACCATCCAAGGGTAAAAGCTCACGTATCATTTACTCACGGAGAAGGATTCGGACACCCACTGTTAATCTCAACATTAAGTGCAAAACCTGTGTTGGCTTCCAGTTGGAGTGGTCATATTGATTTCTTAAATCCAAAACTCTGTCAGTTGTTAGCAGGTGAATTAAAAGTTTTACCTCCTGATTGTGTAAACGAATGGTTAATCAAAGATTCGGCGTGGTTTTATGTAAACTATGACTATGCCAAAGAAAAGTTTCGTAATGTGTTTTATCATTATGGAGCTTACAGAAAAAAAGCAGAAGAATTAGCTAAAGAAAATTCTGAAAAGTTTTCAACTCAAGCAATGGATTTGAAGTTTCATGGATTTCTTGATGAAGTGATTCCTAAATTTGCGACTGAACAAAAGTTGGTACTTCCCCGACTCAAGAAAATTTCATTACCTACATTAAAAAAATAAGTTTTTGATATGAAAAATAAAGATTTTAGACATTATGATGACGGGTTTACAGATGAGGAGCTCGACACTCTTATTAATTCCAACGAAATATTAGAAAACATACAGCCTGATTTTGATGTGGAAAAAATAAATTCTCACAAATATAGATTTACTATAAAAAACTTAAAATATGAAGTAGATATAATAGAATCTTTACATCTATCTTCTAACAAAAAAATAGTTGAAATCAAGTTTAAATTAATGAACAATCCTAATGCTCCCAAGAGAGATCAATTTGATACTCAACAGCAATATGATATTGCTTTGAAAAAGAGTCAAATCGGTATTACGGGAACAGGAAGTCCTCAAAAAGTATTTGGTAAAGTAGTTGGAACAATAATAAATTCAATCAAAGAAATAGAACCCGATTACATAACTTTTATAACAGATGAGAAAAAGAAACAACGAATTTATTTTAAGTTATTAAAATTATTTGATAAATATGTTTCTATAAAATATAAACAAATAGATACAAATCCTCTAACAAAAGAAAAAACTGAGCCAGAAGAATTCTGGTTAGAAAAAGTGTAATGAAAAGTATCGGATGTAAATTTTATAGAATTAACGACAATACAGAATATGAACAATTTAAAAATATCTTATCTAATAACATGTCATGATGAAACCGATATTTTCAATGAATTGTTGACTAAAATTAGTTGTGCTATCAACAATTCCCAAATATGCGTGGAATCAAGAGATGAAATTATTATACTTGAAGATAATAAAAAACCATCACTTACTTTTGATACACCAACTCAAAAAATAATTGAAAAACACATGGATAACGCTGGAAAAGATAGGGAATGGTTTGTACATCATCAGAGACACTCATTAGACAACAATTACGGAGAACATAAAAACTTCGGTAATAGTTTATGTGTAGGAGATTATATTTTCCAAATTGATGGAGATGAAATCCCATCAGAATATATAATTGGTGAAAACCTTCATACCATTTTAGAATCCAACGTTGGCACAGAACTAATATTTGTTCCAAGAATGAACGATTTTATAGGAGTGACTCCTCAACACGCTATGCAGTGGGGGTGGAAGTTATCAGAATCTCCATCATTAAAACATCCATTGATAAATTTTCCGGATTTTCAGGGGCGCATCTACCGAAGAGTTCCCGAAAGAATTAAGTGGGATCGAAGATTGCACGAAAAAATTGTTGGTCATGATACGTTTGTTTTACTTCCTCCTGACGAGGATTTCGCTTTACATCATCGTAAAACAATAGATAAACAAATTCAGACTAATTTAAGTTATAATAAAAGATTTACGTTAGATGAAAATAAAGGACACAAAGTAGTATGAACGTAGCTTTTTTGACCGAAATGAGATTCAATGGAAAAGTTCCAGCTGATCACCCTAATGCTCGAACGGAATTTTGTTGGATGATTTGCCTTGGCGCAGATCATTACAACATCCATCAGTATGAAATAGTAAAAGGATACGACGCAGTATTGATCATCTTTCCAAAAGCGACGGTGAAGTTGAATGCTGTAGGAGTGGAGATGACTACGCCTGGACAAGATACGGATATTACAATATATTCAAAACCTATTGTAGAAACATTAAAAAAATATAATAAAAAGGTGTGTTATATTCAGGAAGGGCCGTGTTGGTTTTTTAATAATTATGATATACCCACTCAATTTAACTGGTTTAATCAGTTATCGGGTTGTGATGTATTATTTACACACAATACCACAGACATACGGTGGTATAAAGGATTATTTCCCAATCATAAAGTGGAAGTTATACCGACATTGATGTATGATACTTTGATAAGTGGAATGACTGCACCAAAACAAAATTTGGCGATGATCGGAGGAAATTTCGCTCGGTGGTATGGTGGTTTTCAGAGTTATTTGATAGCAGATGAGTTTCATGCTGAAAAGTGGATTCCGTCATCCCATTGTAAAAGACCGTATGAAGATCAAATAGAAGATCTACATCATTTACCTTATGTAAACTGGTTTGAGTGGATGACAGCATTATCAAAATTTAAGTATGCTATTCATCTTATGCCTACGGTAGCGGCTGGGACGTTTAGCATGAACTGCGCATACTTTGGTATCCCATGTATTGGAAATAAAGATGTAGATACTCAAAAAGAATTGTTTCCGGCATGTTCTGTTAATGTGGAAGATGTTGATTTGGCTAGGTTGATGGCAAGAAATCTTTATCGTGATGAAGGACATTATGATAGAGTATCTAAAACAGCAAAAGAATTTTTATATGATTCGATATTTTTTAATAAAAATAAGTGGTTAGCCCACATGATGGAGGCTTTACAATGAGCGAAAACGTAACGGTTATATTGAATGGATATAAAAGAGGATCGTGTTTGACAGAACAGTATGATGCTCTTCAAAATCAAACGGTTAAACCATCGGAAATCTTTGTATGGTACAACTCTCCAGGAGAAGATGGAGAAATTAACTACGAAATCATGGAAAAGGTGCCGACAGCCTTTTCCAACCTTAACATGGGTGTGTGGGCTAGGTTCGCTTATGCTTTAAATGCTCCTAGCGAATTTGTATGTATTTTCGACGATGACATCGCGCCAAATAAAAAATGGATTGAAAATTGTTTAACTACTATTAAAAAGGTGAATGGATTGATGTGTGGTGTAGGATTATTATACTTAATTCCACATCCTCCTGATTATAGCTGTTATTTTGAGAAATATATCCGATTTGGGTGGCCTCCTAATAGCCAATGTAATAATGCTGTTCAGGTAGATTTTGGAGGACACGTTTGGTTTTTTAGAAAAGAGTGGCTATCACATTTTTGGAGAGAATTGCCCAATCCAAAATATAATAATTGTGGAGAGGATATTCATTTTAGTCATATGTTACAAAAATATGGAAATATTAAAACTTATGTTCCGCCGCATCCTTATAATGATAAAGAATTGTGGTGTAATATGATAGAATCAAAATATGCCACCGATAACAATAGTATGTGGGAAACAAATCAACTTTCCATACAAGGAACTCCATTTAAACAATTGATGAATGAATATTTTGTAGAAACAAGAAAAGCTGGTTGGAAATTAATTAATGAAAAATAAACCTTGGACAAAAGAAAAATTCATTTTAGAATCCAGAAAAGTTCACGGAAACAAATATGATTATTCTAATATAAATTATATTAATAATGATACTAGAGTAATTATTGAATGTAAAATTCATGGAAAATTTAATCAACTTCCACATCACCATTTACAAAAACGGGGGTGCTTGAAGTGTTCCATTGATAAAAAAACATCGAATAAAAAAGAATTTGTAAAAAAATCAAAAGAAATTCACGGAAACAAATATGATTATTCAAAAGTTAATTATATAAACGCTAAAACAAAAATCGAAATTATATGTAAAAAACACGGATCGTTTTTTCAAACTCCTGACAATCATTTGCATGGAAAAGGATGTAAAAAGTGTTCAAAAAAATATAAACCGACAAAAAATGAATTCGTTTATAAAGTTAATAAAATTCACAATTACAGATATGATTATTCTAAAGTTAATTATATAAACAACCATTCAAATATTAAAATTATATGCCCGATTCATGGAATTTTCAATCAAATATCAGGACATCATCTAAGAGGCAGTGGATGTCCAAAATGTATTAAGAGAATTTCAAAGCCTGAAATAAAATTTTTAAAATATTTAAAATTGCCTAAAAAATATAGACAATATAAAATTGGAAGAAAAAACGTAGATGGATATGACCCAGAAACAAACACAATTTATGAATTTTTAGGGGATTATTGGCATGGAAATCCAAATAAATATAAATATAATAAAAATCATCCTGTTTTTAACAAACCTTATAAAACAATATGTAAAGAAACTTTTAATAGATTAAATAAATTAAAATCGATGGGATATAATGTAAAATATATCTGGGAATCTGATTGGAATAAATTCAAAAATGGACCGGATAAAATTCTAACTATACAGGAAATATGAAAAATAAACTTCTCATATGTTGTGGAACTCGGCCCGAATGGATAAAGATTCAACCGATAGTAAAAAAACTTCAAAGTGGAAAACATCCATTTGAACTATTACATACCGGCCAGCATACCAGCCTTCTATCGGGAGTTCCGGCTACACGGATACTCGACATAATAAATGGACCCAATAGGTTGGATTCTATCGTTCAATCCGTTCTTAACAACGAAAATATTTTTACAGGAATAACACACGTAATGGTTCAAGGCGACACTACTTCAGCATTCGCTTTAGCTCTAGCAGCTTTTCACAGAAACATCCCTGTAATACATCTTGAAGCAGGATTGAGAACGTACGATGTTAATAATCCGTGGCCAGAAGAAATAAACAGAAGGTGTATTAGCAGTTTCACATCCATTCACTTATGTCCAACAACAAATAATAAAAAACAATTAACCAATGAAGGAATAGGTGGAGCCATGTGGGTGGTAGGCAACACCGGGTTGGATAATCTTATTCATCTGCTAGATAAAATTGAGTATAAAAACGAAGTGTTAATTACGTTACATCGTAGAGAAAACCACCACAACATGGATCGTTGGTTTGTAGAATTATCCAAATTAGCCAAAGAAAATCCTCATCTCTTATTTACATTTCCTATACACCCAAATCCTAATGTTCAACGACATAAACATTTATTACAAAACATCAACGTAATTGACCCACTTGGTTATGATGATATGTTAAACAAAATTGTAAAGTGTCGTCTTATTATATCCGACAGCGGAGGCATTCAAGAAGAGGCGTCATTTTTAAAGAAAAAGGTTATAGTATGTAGAAAAACTACAGAACGTCCAGAATCTTTAAACGAAACAAGTTTTTTATGTGGTGATCCAGAAGAGTTGAAAGAAGTATTTGACTTTATCATCAGTAATGGTTATATTGTCTCTGATAAATGTATCTGTCCATATGGTGATGGCCATGCATCAGAAACAATAATGAAAATCTTGTTTCTCGAAGGAGTTTATGAAGACGTTTGAGGGGGATTTTTTTAAGTTATATTCTATGTTAGTGAAAGGAGAACCTTTCGCCTTCACTCGATGTTCTGATGGGGAACTTTTAATTCTTCAAAACAAAGAGTTAATGTTTGGACCTGGAGTTATAAAAATTGGCGATGCAATTACCGGCAGTCCTTATAAACCCGAAGAATTTAAACATTTTGATCCATCCAAACATGGATTTCATAGAGATAGATTGATAGACGCTTTTAAATTTAAGAAACACAACTATTTTAAAGGTATATGTTGTCGGTGTTGTACATCATCAGAGGATTATAAATGGCAGTTAGAATTAATGGAAGAAACTCCTGATTATGAATTTTTGACGTGGGCAAATCTTTTTGTAAACTCAAATTACTCAAATTTTATTCAATATTACTTACCGGCCTTTTATAGTAAACGGGTTGTGATGGTTTGTAATAAATCGGCTAAGTTTGATCGGTTGCCGTTTGTGGTGAAACATTTTCCTATAGGTCAGAATGCTATGGTAAATGATTATGGATTAATAGAAACTATAAAAAAGTGGATTAAAGATAATAAAATTTCTGATCACGTTTTTTTGTGTTCCGCTGCGTCATTTAGTGAATTGATTGTTCATCAGTTATATGATTTTTGTGATCGAAACATCTATATGGATATCGGCACTACCCTTAGTCCATTATTAGGACTTCATTGTGATAGATCATATTTGAGAGGATATTGGTATGGCAGTCAAGAACAAGATATAAATAAGGTCTGTATATGGTAAACATAGAATTAGTAAAATGTGAAGAAAAATATTGGGAGTTCGTGAGAGAATTGAGAAATCATCCAAAAAACGTATACGGATTTTTTTCTAAAGAATACGTAAATAAAGAAACTCACTGGAATTTTATGGAAAAATACCATGAATGGTATAACGTTGGATTAGTCGGTGGTGGTCCCGTTGGTTGGGTTGGTGTTGTAAAAAACGATTTAAGAGTATGTACACACCCAGATTGGCACGGAATGGGAATAGCCAAACAAATGTTAAAAAAATTCATCGAAAATATACAAGATAAACAAAAACTGACAGTTGTTATTGATGAAGTTAACGTTCCAAGTCAAAGAGCGTTTATGGCTGTAGGATTTAAAGAAATCTCTCGGTATGTTAATGAACAGAAGATTAACGTTATAGAATATAAATATTATGAAGCATAACCCATTTAAAATGGTCACAATGTTTGAGGAAGAAATGGCTGATTACACAGGCGCTCCATATGCCTTAGCCATAGATAATTGTACAGACGCTCTATTTCTATGTTGTATGTATTTAAAAACTGTGGGATTGTTACCTAAAGAGATTACAATACCATCAAGAACGTATCTATCAGTCCCACAATCTATCATTCAATCAGGAGCAGAAGTGGTATTCGATAAACGTGAAGAAACAAATAACTGGTTTGGTATGTATCAACTCAAACCCACTCCTATTTACGATTCAGCGAAAAGATTGAGAAGAAACATGTATATTCCTGAAACGTATTTATGTTTATCTTTCAATATTAAGAAGCCTCTGACCATTGGTAAAGGTGGAATGATTTTAACCGATGATACTAACATGGTTCCATGGATTAAACGAGCACGTTATGAAGGCAGAAATCCTGATGTATATTACAAGACAGACGATTTAACATTCTGTGGCTGGAATATGTATATGGAGCCATTATCAGCAGCCAGAGGGTTGGCTCTAATGGCTCATTATGATTTTGATGGCAGAGATGTAGACGAACCAAATGGTTATAGAGAACTTACAGAATTTACCCTATTCAAAAATTGTAAAACTATAGAATAATGAAAAAAATTATTGTAACGGGCGCCGCGGGCTATGTGGGGTCTATCTTATGTCCCATGTTATTACAACGGGGATATGATGTCACCGTTCTTGATACATTTTGGTTTTGGGATTCTGTGGAAGAATATAGAAACATAGTTGGATATCCACTTTCAAACAAATGTTGTATAGCAGATATTCGCGATCCAAACATTGTTACGGTTTTTAATGGAGCTGATGTGGTTTTAAGTTTAGCATCTCTTTCAAACGATCCATGTTCCGATCTAAATTACAACTTTACTCATGATGTAAGTTATAATGGAGTAATGAACGTAATAGATTGTGTTAGAAAATCCGGAGTCAAAAAATTCATTCAAACATCAACAACTAACGTATATGGACCAAAACAAGGAAAAATGATGACAGAGAGGGATGTTCCGAATCCCATTACTCATTATTCCACCATAAAGAGAAATCTGGATGAATATCTTCAATTTTTAATGAAATATGATGATATGGATATTACTATACTTAGGTCTGCTACTTTGTATGGATATTCTCCAAGAATGAAACTAGATATAGTAGTAAATACATTTTTACACCGTTGTATCACCGAACAATCTATGAGAATACAAGGTGGTGACCAATGTAGACCTTGTTTACACGTAGAAGATTTATGTAGAGCATTTATTTGTTGTATTGAAAACGAAAAATCTAAAAATAAACTTTACAATGTGGTAAGTGAAAATTATTCTATTAATGAAATATCAGATTTAATCCGAAGATTATTTAGTGAAGTTAGAGTTCATTACCAACATGTAATTGATGCTCAATCGTTTAAAGCCAGTGGTCAACTTATAGTAGATGAATTAGGATTTTTTTATACAAAAACATTACAAAATTCTCTTCAAGAATTAAAAGAGAAGATTGAATCAGGTAATTTTCCATTAGACAAGGCTATATCCGCAAAAGTGATTCAAAAAATTATAGAAAAAGAGACCTATGATAACGTTTTATAATTTAGGAATTCAAGGAAGGTTGGGAAATCAATTATTTCAATATGCCGCTCTCAAATCTCTTTCGTTAAAAGGGGGATATGTAGCTAAAATTCCAGATCCAAATACAAGAGAATGGCATTCACAAAAATGTTTATTAAACAGATTTAATATTGAGTGTGAGTATCTTACTGAAGATGACATAAAATTTTTACAACTTCAATATGATGAACCGGATTATATGAAGTTTGATCCAAGTTTTTTTGACATCCCAGATAATACCAATATTGAAGGATTTTTTCAAAGTACTCATTATTTTATAGAATTTAACGATGAAATAAAGAAAGAATTAACTCCATCTAAAAACGATGTAGAAAGTGCTCACAAAATAATGGATGACATTAGAGTAAAAAATAGAGGTTACGAAATTGTAAGCCTTCATCTTCGAAGAGGAGACAATGCCGATTGGACCGACCCAAACCAAATATTATTAAACCAAACATTTGGTAAAGGAAACGAATTATCTACTGATAGTTTTTATTACAAATATTTTTGCAATGCAATAAAACAATTTGACGGAATGAAAGTTAAATATTTGGTTTTTACAGGCGGATCAAGAAACAAAGGAAACACCAACGAAAAAGATATTGAGTGGTGCAAAAAAAACTTTCAGGGGGACGAGTTTTTGTTTTCTGAGGGACACGATTCGATAATTGATTTCGCATTGATAGGTATGTGTGATCACAATATATTATCTCACATCACAAGTTTTGGGTGGTGGGCAGCATATGTAAGTTATAGGGAAGGTAAAAAGATGGTGGCGCCATTGTATTATCATCCAGACATACCAGGATTTACGTATAGAGAAGGTTATTTTACGGATGAATTTATTTTAGTATGAATAAACCGATAGAAAAAATATCAGAAGAAATGTATAATGATTATACCATGAATGGGTTGATCCCCGTAGTATATCAATATAGAGACGATTCTGACCAAGCCGTTCAAGATGAAATTCGACTAAAATTTACTAAAGAAGAATTCGATTTGTGTGAGAAACGTATCAAAAGAAAAGAACAGAATTATTATGGATTTACGGATACGTGGTTATATGACGCATTCGAAATATACCCACTTACAGGAAAATCGGTTTTAGTTGTTGGTTCTACACATCCTTGGTATGAAACAATGTGTGTGGTTTATGGAGCTGAAGGGGTTGTTGTTTCGGAATATTGTGATAGAACTAGTTTTCATGATAAAATAACTTACAAAAAACCACATGAGTTTGATGGAATTGAACAATTTGATGTAGCATTATCTATATCTTCATATGAACATGATGGATTAGGAAGATACGGAGATCCACTTAATCCAAATGGAGATTTATTGGCGATGCAACAACTAAAAAAAGTAATAAAAAAAGATGGAACATTATTTTTATCTATACCTGTCGGTAAAGATATGATATGTTTCAATGTACATAGAATTTATGGGGAGCACAGATTTTATCGTTTGATAAACAATTGGAAACCGTTAGCAACATTTGGATTTATGGAAGATAGTTTTGATATTCAACCTAACGGAACTTGGGGAACTCCCTATCAACCAGTTATAGTATTAGAAAATATATGAAATTAATATTTGATGTTGGATGTAATGAAGGTAAATTTTGTCAAAAATCGATGGGCGATCACCCCGACGCACATGTTATAGCAATAGATGCAAATACAAAATTTAAACAAGTTTATGAAAATATACCTAAAGTAACTTTCGTAAATATGTTAGTTTCTACAACTAATGGAGAATTTGCAAAGTTTTATATGGATCATATTAGCACAGGTATTTCTACCGCTAGCGATGATTGGATGAATCAGTCAAGATTCGCTAAAGGAAGTAAATACATTTCTAATCCGAATCCTAATTGGTCTAGATCGCCCGTGTATGTGGAAACTATTACACTTGATAAGTTAATAGAAACATATGGATCTCCTGATTTTATTAAAATAGATGTAGAAGGATACGAATTGGAAGTATTATCCGGTTTAACTAAAAAACAACATATCATTGCATTTGAGTGGACAGAAGAATTTAAAGACAAGTTATTAAAATGTATTTCTTACCTTTCCAAAATAGGATATTCCGAATTTGGTATGGTAGGATTTTTTGAAGAAGGCAATATATTTGAACACACTACTCATTCCAGTGAAGGTGATCCCCACATGAAGGGACCGGACGAATATGTTTCTTTGGATGTTATATTAGAAACCATCGAAAAAGTATGTAATCCTGAACGGCGAATTAATTATGGAATGTTTTTTGTAAAATAAAGTTTTAAAGGTTATGGATAAAAAACTAAAGGTTGGATTTGTAACACCACATAATTTTCATAATTATGATCCATTCAGAATTCAACCTCTAAACATTTTACATTTTCTTACAATAATAGAAAATCATTTTGGTGATGGTGTTGAGACATCTTTAGTAGATCTAAGAACCATACCTGAAAAAGATATTTTGTATTACATATCAGAAAAAGATGTGTATTTTTACTCGGTCACATCGTTGGAATATTTGGAGATCATTAGGACCGTAAATGAAATTAGAAAAGTATATCCTAAATCAAAGCATGTTGCTGGAGGAATACATATTAACATCTACCCAAAAGAAAGCGAAAAACATTTTGATGCTATTGCTTTAGGGGATGGAGAAAATACGATTATAAATGTCATAAACGATGTCAAAAACGACACACTTCAAAAAGTTTATATAGAAAAAAATGTATTGGATATAAATCTGTTTCCTCATCCGGATAGAAAGTTTTTACCAAGAAAATCTGTCGTAAATACCGGTCTTCTTAACGGAGAATATTACAATTTACTATCTACATCAGTATTATTTTCCAGAGGATGCCCATTTAACTGTAGTTTTTGTGCTAATTTAATACAATCAAAATCACGATTTAGATCACCAGAGTTAATAACAAAAGAAATAGAGTATTTAAAAAATATGTATGATATAAACGCTTTGGCAATAAAAGATGATAATATCATATCTTCTAATGTTAAATGTTCTATAGATACATTAAATGCTATAAAATCTACAGAAATCAAATGGAGAGGAAATAGCAGAGCAAACCACATATCCGAGGAAGTTATTAAACTAGCCAAAGAATCTGGATGTGTGGATTTAGCAATCGGAATAGAAAGCATATCCCAAAATGTATTAAATAACATAAACAAAAGATTAGATCTGAATAAGGCTAAAATATTTTTAGGGTATTTAAAAAAACATGAAATCGGTATCCGATTAAACATCATAATGGGCCTTCCTGGAGAACCAAAAGATATAGTAGAAAAAACTATTAAATTTATAGAAGAAATTGGTCCATCTTCTGTTCTTCTTTCTCTTCTCACTCCTGTTCCTGGATCTGATATATTTGAAAATGCAGAAAAATATGGTATAATTTTTGACAAAAAGACTCCATTTAATAAGTTATTTTCTATATTTGGAAGATTTGACGAAAACGAAAAATTGGATATGGTATTTGAATATAAAAAAATTACACCCTTCGGAGAAAGTATGAGCAATGAAGAAATTTTAAGTAATTATATGTTTATTCAAAAATATCTGAGGGATAATAAATTAAATTTTTAATAATATGAAATTGATTAAGGATTTATCTTCGGGATATAAAGACGTAACTGAACATTATTACAATTTAGAACGATATTGTGATGATGGAGAAGATGGCATTGTTTTTTTTCACGGATATTCTGCTGCTATATCAAACGAATCGAGAAGTCAGTATGCAAATTATAAAAAAAAGGTATATTTAGATATAGTATCTCCGAGTTCTTTTTTAGATTTTTCTGTGAACTATGAAGAATGTCTTAGATATTTCGATGATATTTATATTCACTGTGAATATACAGGAGATTATTTTAACAAAGAGTTTTCTGATGTTCACAAAACAAGATATATTATAATCCCACCACTCGTTTCAGAAACTATGCTTCTACAATTTAATGATATAAAACCAAAAGACAAAATATATGATGTGATTTATTTAGGACAAATTCATAGTCATGTTTACTTGCAAATGATAAACTCTATAAAAAAATTTAACTATATATTTTGTAATTTAATTTCGCACGATGACGCTACTCATGTAAATATATCTAGCGAAGAAAAATATAAACTATGGAGTTTATCAAAAGTGTCTATATGTATTAATGTTTTATTTTTACAAACATCGCATGTTAATTATATTATGACCACATATCCGAATTGGGTGTCAAATGGAGCATTAAAACATATACAACATTTAAACATTGTATCACAACTTAGAGTAAGAGCATTTGAAGCTGCTTTGTGTAAATCATTAAATTTAATTATGTATGATCCGTGGAATGTGATAGAAAAATGGTTTACACCAGGCATAGATTTTTTATATTGGCATACTTTTGCAGAATTAGAATATCTTATAAACGAAGTATCAAATAATTATGAAAAATATTGGCCTATGGTTGAAAGCGCGTATAAAAAAGCTAGGTCTTACACATTAGAACAAACGTTCCCATATATAGTAAACGATATTAAAAACAATTTATGAATATAACTGACAAAAAAGTATTGGTAACTGGAGGAACCGGATTAATCGGGCAACAGTTAATACCTCTACTACTCCAAGAAGGGGCAAAAATAAAAGTAGTATCTTTAGATGATCCATCGTTAGCTCCATTAGGAATAGAATTTGTTCGATGCGATTTAACCGATTTTGATAATTGTTTATCGGTTTGTGATGGAATGGATGTTGTTTTTAACCTAATAGGAGTAAAAACATCACCAAAAACTATTCAAGAAAAGCCAGCTAACATGTTTGTGTCATTTTTAAGATTTAATACAAACATAATAGAAGCAGCTAGACAAAAAAATGTAGGTTGGTTTATGTATACATCTACAGTTGGAGTATATTCTCCTTGTGAAATCATGAAAGAAGATGAGTTATGGAACGGATATCCTAGTAAAAATGATTGGTATGGTGGATGGGGAAAACGAATGGGAGAAATGCAACTTGAAACATATAAAATTCAGTATGGATTAAGTAATTATTCGATAATTAGACCAGCGAATGTTTATGGACCCTATGACGATTTTTCTGATACTGCTATGGTCATTCCATCATTAATCAAAAGAGTTGAAAGACAGGAAAACCCCCTTACAATATGGGGTGACGGAACTCCCATAAGAGATTTTATTCATGCTAGAGATGTTGCCAGGGGAATGATATTCTCAGTAAAGAATGAAATCAACCTTCCTATGAACATGGGGTCAGGAAAGGGTATAAACATCAAAGAATTGGTTGATACACTCATAGAGTGTTCTGATTATTCACCTGAAATTAAGTGGGATACGGAAAAACCTATGGGAGATAAAAAAAGATTACTATCAATGGAAAGAGCTAACTCATTGGGGTTTTATCCTGAAATAAATTTAAAAACTGGGTTGACAGAAACATTAGAATGGTTTAAGGTAAACAAATCAAATTCTGAATCAAAACGGTATAACGTTTTTAATACTAAATAAAATATGAGTGATTATTTAAAAAATTTGAATGTGTTGGTGACTGGAGGTTCGGGGTTAATTGGCAATAGATTATTATCTGTGATGTCCGAAAAAGGAATAAAAAATTTATATGCTATAGAACATAATAATTCTAAAAAAATTGGCGGCGTAATTTATTTTACAGGAAACCTTCTAGATTCTGATTTTTGCAAAGAGATTTCTACTAATATGGATATAGTGTTTCATTGTGCTGCAGTTAGTTATGGAGCAAAAGTCATGGAAGAACAACCATTGGTGTTTGTAAAAGACAATATTATGATAAACATAAACATGTTGGAGGCTTGTTATAAAAACAAAGTCAAAAAATTTCTGTATTTAAGTAGCACTACTGGATATCCATATTCAGAAGATTTTATAACCGAAGATCAAATGTTTGTTGGAGATCCGTATGACAAATATTTTCCTGTTGGATGGATGAAACGGTATACCGAAAAACTTTGTCAGTTATTTTCTGAAAAGTTGAAATATCCTATGACATGCATCGTTTTAAGACCCACTAACATCTTTGGACCAGGTGATAAAGTAGATATTAATAAATGTCATGTCCTCCCTGCTCTAATACAAAAGGTTATAACAAAGCAAAACCCAATAGAAATTTGGGGAGATGGTACAGATGAAAGAGACATACTTTATGTTGATGATATGGTAGATGCAATGATTTTGGCGTCAGAAAAGTTGAATAGATTTGAACAAATTAACATTGGATATAGAAAAACATATACAATATTAGACATGTTGGAAATTATCAAAAAAGTTGAAAACTATGATGCTCCTTATAAATTCATTCCAACAGGTCCAAGAATGATACCACTTAGAAGAGTAGATACAACAAAATCCAAAAATTTGTTGGGGTGGGAACCGAAAGTTTCTGTTGAAGATGGAATTTTACTCACATATAATTGGTATAAATCAGAATTAAATATAAAATGAAAAGAATAGTTGTTACGGGAGCGACGGGATTTATTGGAACACATATCTGTAGACGTTTATTACAAGATCCAAATAATTCTATCATAGGAGTGGGAAACTTTTATAGAGAAAAAATAGCAGTCATCCCTTCCGATCTTGCAAAAAATCCCAATTTTCAATTTTATGTTCGAGATCTTTCCGATTCAGGGTATGAATGTTTTATAGGTGCCGACGAAGTTATCCACTTGGCATCCAGAGTAAGTGGGATAGATGTATATGTAAATTATCCATATGATATATTTGCCGTAAACACGAAAATAGACGCCAATGTAATACAATTCGCGTCTTTGGCTGGAGTTAAAAAATTCTTTTATGCTAGTAGTTCTCACATATACAAAACTAGATTAGACCACGATCCTTTAAGAGAAAACGATCCTCTTGGTTCGGATCTATCATATGGAGTGGCTAAACACGTCGGAGAAATGACATTAGAATACCACGCCCAACAAAATTCGTTTATGAGAATAGCCGTTGGTAGGTTATGTGGAATTTACGGACCGGGCCAATCGTATGATTACAACGACGGATCTTTGATTCCTGTAATGTGTGCTAAAATTAATGATCTCCACGAAACATTTCAAATTAGAACA
>Ga0315288_10001998_pt1 | contig 26440 bp, 25 predicted proteins | sample YL17G11_20_MG_FD_203454 | JGI IMG/M metagenome (GOLD analysis project Ga0315288, IMG submission 203454) | Sediment microbial communities from Yellowstone Lake, YNP, Wyoming, USA - YL17G11_20 | ecosystem: Environmental > Aquatic > Freshwater > Lake > Sediment | place: USA: Wyoming | collected... | reverse complement strand
GACACCGCGGATGAGTACATCCGAGCACGAAGAAAACTTGAAGGACAAGCTTCAGATTATTCGCCAAAGTGAAGTAGAATCCGAGTTTTCTTGTGCAAAACCTTGAAAATCTTTTGTGTCTTTGTGTCTTGGTGGTGAAAATGGCCTTTTTTCAGGAGAGTCTTCCCTGTGATTGGAGATACGGCTCGCAGCGTAAGAGCGCCAACGCGCTGGTGCCGTCCACCATCTCGCCGTTGCGGGCCATCTCGAGCGCGCGCTCTACCGATACCAGGTGTACCTCGATGATCTCGCCCGGTTCGCGTTGAGGTTCACGGTCCAATCGGACGTCACGGGCCAGGATGATGTGACAGACCTGGTCAATGATGCTCACGCCGGGACGGAAAGAGCCCACGTAGAGCCAGTTGTCGCTGGTACCCCCTATCTCCTCAGCCAGTTCGCGTTTCGCCAGTTCGAGGGGGGTACCCCTGAAATCGTGGAACCCGCCAGCGGGTACTTCCCAACACCAGTCCGCGATTGTGTAACGCAGTTGACGGATGAGCACAACTTGCCGGTCAACCGTGATCGGGACAACCCATACGGCGTCGGTGCCCTGGACGTAGGCATAGGGAGCCAGGTGCCCATCGGGCCAACGTACCTGGTCCTGACGGACGCGGAACATGGGATAGGTATATGGGTAATCGGTGCTCAGGCACTCCCAACCATAAGTACGCAGATTGTGCTTGTCATCGGAGTGGGCCATCTACTGGTGATCCTCCTGTCGTCCTGCCTGCGTGGCACAGCGGCACAAGGTCAAGAGCGCCCGCATTGTACCCTGTTCCATCTGGCCGTGCAAGTCAGTGCGACGCTGGAATTCGAGGCAAGGCGTGGCACTGTTGACTTGAGAATAGGGTTGAGTATACTGTTGAGTGCAATGACCTCCGAGTCAGACCTCATCCACGAGATCGCCGGGCGCATTCTTGCCGGGGACCCCGACCCGGCCGTGCGCTTCCGCCTCCTGCGCGATGTTCTCGCTGTGCCTCCGACTATCCCGCCCTGGACGGCGTGTGGAACGTGTGACTGCCGGTCGCGCAGAGGACCTTCACCTCGGGCCGCTACGATGCCGGGGCGGAGATTCAGACCCACCGAGAACTGACCGGCGCGACGGCGCGAGGCAGTCATGGTGCTCAGCGGCAAGTACCAACTGGCGCTGCTCAGTGCCCGCCCAGACGCGCTGCCGCGCGACCTGGAGCAGGCGCTGCTGGACTGGGTGTGACACAGAGAGAGCGGCATCGGTTACTTGGGCGTGAGGCTGTCCTCCCCGGACGAGTATCTGGACACCTGGAGCCTGGACCACTGGTTCGCGTCGCTGGCGCTGCTCTCCCGCTTCCCGGGTTGGCAGGAGCAGGCGGAGGATGCGATCGAATGGCTGTGGGACAGGCGAACTCCCGCGGGATTGTGGGACTTTGGCCCGCAGACGTCCGTTCGCCTGTCTGAAACCTGGCGCAGGGGACTGGCCCGGCAGTTCGACTGTACGACGCGGGTGCTCGTGCCGCTGCAGAGCTATTACACCGGGTAGATGCGTTGGAGGGAGAGCGACCGTGAAAGCAGAAGGCTTCTATCGGCGGAGCGTCGAAATCGCCGCCCAACCGCCGCACGAGCGTCACAGGCTTCTTGCCGGGCCGCACACTGACGTGGCCACCCGCTATCTCGACGCAGTGCGAGCCATCAGCCCCCAAGACGCCGCCCGAGTCAGTTCGGATGGCCGCACGGTCGCTCAAGTGGTGGGGCACATCGCGGAGTGGGGGCGGTTCACCATCCTGACCGCCGGGGAGAGCACGAAGCAGTCGAACACATTGCTGATCTGAACGGGTGTGTAGGCTTGCCGGGAAGGTAAGTTCCCAGGCATCCTCTGGTGTACGACCAAGAGGATCGACTGCTGCGTTCGTGGCTGAAAGACTAGTTCAACACGGGTCAGGTGGTCTAGTAGCAGTATCGGGAACTAGGCGTGAACCCAGACGACTTCGACTCCTGTGCCGAGGTTGAGCCCCGGTGCCCCTACGGGAGCGGGACCGTGCACAAGCTAAAGATAGCCCAAGCCGAGTTGGGATAGCTGGTGCCTGGAGCCATAGGTACGAGCCACAATTCTGCCTACCACTGGATTGCTAGGTCAAGCAACTGAACTAAAGGCTTGTAGAACGACCATCCCGACCTGTACCACTGGAAAGATCTTACAACGAACCTGTGAAGGAAAGCGGATGGATAGGCACTCCCTATCTTACAGGACAAATGAAATATGGATCAATCTCGTCGCCCCCTTCAGCGACCCATCCGACTATTCCGGAATCACTCTGGACTTTCCACCATGACCAAACATCCGCACAAATAGGGCCATCGACAACCGTGACATACGTACCCGGTCTAAGGCGGGTGATCTCAGGACTGCCACGCCCCGGTTGCGCACGTACTACTAAGTTTTCATATGCAGTACAAACTCTTGCTCTATAACCAACACGAACACGCTGTGGTGACGCGCCGGGACAACGAGATGAGATCTCTTCGCTTGGAGTGAGGGCGTTTGTGAGTGATAGGGGGGTAGCGGTGGGCAGCCGAGTAGCAGCTGGTGGGGAAGTAATAGTAGGTGATTGGTTGTAGATTGGTGATGCCGATGTATGAGTGGGTAAGGAAGCGGTTAGGGTGATCGTCATATCTGCCACTACTTCTCTCAGTAGAGAGGTAGCTGTTGGCATTTGCGGATGTCCAGCAGATGGGGTGGAATTATCATCCGCCCACTTCTGGAGTAGTCCTATCTGCCACAAGACGACAGCCGCGGCTAGAACCAGCACCAGTCCGCCAAGCCAGATGAAGAGGACAAGAGATCGACCGCGCAGTGACACCCCGCACTGGACACAGTAGGCCGCCTGGAGTGGGTTGCCAGTGAAACCACAGCCAGGACAGGGGCGGATAGATGGTAACTCCTGACCGCATTCGGTGCAGAAGGTGGCCACCGAGACATTAGTATATCCACAGTGTGGGCAGTTCTTCATCCCACTACCCCTCTAACAAATAAGTCCAATCATCAGAACAAGTATGCTCTGTGGGTGGCGATAGTATTGGCCATGACGATCGCTAAGCAGACTGCACTTCTCGTGTAGGCACAGTACATGGTACCCAGCTTCGCTTCTCAGCCAGCAATCTATGTCCACACCTGATACAGAAACAGTGGCCAAACAGGTTGGTCTTGCCACAGTTGGAGCAGGCAATCCGCGGGGCCAAGGGTGATGATCACTCATTATTTCCCAATGGTGCCACAGTCACACACTACCCCTGACAACCAGTGGCGATGCTGTCACTTCACTTCTCTGCCAACTCACTGCTCACAGTGGCAAAGATAACAGATGGGTCCCCAGCGTTAACAGCGACGGCGCTGGCTTGCCTAAGCCGTAGCGCCATTGGACTGCTTGCCCGCATTTCTTCTGCACAGTTCGACCAAATTTCGACGACAGTTGCCTCTGGGCCAACTGATGGGTACCCTTAATGTGTTACTCTTACACTATGCCACACAAGATTAACTCCTACCTTTCCGATGTCTTATCAGTGTTTGCTACTGATGGCTCTATCACTGCCGAAGACGTACTCTTCTCCAGGGTGGTTGTCTCCGCTACTGCTGCGTCGGCGCTCTGTACAAGGCGATATCCACAATCCGGGCAGAAAACTGCCTCAGGGACCAAAGAGGCGTTACACTTGGGACATAGGCCAGGAGCCACGGGTGGTGGTGCTGGTGCAGGCTGACTCTTCTCAAGGACTAAGGGCTGTGGTGCAGCTGGGGGTGAGGGAGGTGGCTCTGGAATGGCCGCGCCGCACTCTGGGCAGAAACGAGCTTCTGAGGCCAAAGCTGTGCCACAGACCGGGCAAGAGGCACCCAAGGTCGGCAATGATAATGTAGAGGGACTTTCCTCAGGAATATGGGAAAGTTGTTCAATTCGGGACGGAGGGACAGGCTCTGGAACTGTCGCACCACACTTCGGACAGAAGCGAGCTCCGGGAACCGAAGCAGTACCGCAAGCCGGGCAAAAGGTACCTGTGGCCTGCGGGGGGATGTAGATGGCTTGGGCACCACATACGGCGCAGAACTGTGCCCCAGGCGGCAGTACGCCGTGCCCATTTGGGCACAAGTGCCCGTACTGCGGGCCACGCGTCGGCTCTACATAGGCCTGGCTACGAATGGTCTCGATTTCACGTTCACGAGCGGCAATCTGAGCCTGGAGCGAAGCAATACGTTCACAAGCCTCCCGCAACTCCGGCTGTGTGATGCGACCAGTCCGGTGGAGGTCAGAAGCTACGTAGCCAGCACGGGAGAATGCCTGGGTGATCTCTTCCTTGAGCGATTTGATGACAGATTGGACCGAGGCAATGCGGCGTAGCTTATCGGCTTCAAAAGCCGCTTTGCTGGCGCCGGAACGGATACGACTAAAAACGCTGCTCATCCTTTCATCCTCCTTGAGACTACTTGTCAGTTTCAGCATACAAAAACAAGACGCCGCGCAACCGACCCTTTCCATCCATTGGCTCCGTTGCCATGCCAAGCGCCTGAATTGATTCTATGTAAGGTCGTACACTGGCGTCAAACTTCTCCTGAGCATCGTCATCCATTGTCTGGTAGATCATTCTCACACCCCGCTGCACGTCCACATAAACGTATCCATGGTTCTTGCCTGGTAAAGGTCTTATCGCTTTCCGGAACAGCTTATTGTTAGCGAGGGGCGAATCCTTAGACTGGGTGGCCAGACGAACCATATCATTGGAAGTTCCAACGAACAAGGTGTTCTTGGTAAAACCATAGCCAAACGTGGTGTTTTCCTCCTCGTTTTCCAGTAGCCACACCGGCACGCCGTTGACCTCATCCTGATAAAAATCAAGACTGCTATCCTGGGACAGTGCCCTGGACAGGTCCTCCAAACTCTGCTCTACCCGAGACTGATCTTTTAACTGGACAAACAGCAGCAATCCGATAGGCAAGTCTTCATTCCCCAGGAGACTACCTGAGTCGGGAGCCAGTACCCAGGCGTACTCTCCAGACATTTTGGACAACAGGTCGTCTACCAGGTGCACGCCAGTTTCATTCTCTATCTCTTGAACGATGTCCTGCATCCACTCTTCCTGGGCAGCTTGAGGGACTGCTTCTCCTACAAGACTCTCCCACGCCAGGAGTAAGTTTTGCCCGGATATGTATACAAGACTGTCGGACGGCGCTATGTTAACCAATTTGTTGGAACTTGGTGATTGACGCAACGAGTCTTTCTGAGCTTGCGAGAGGGTATCCACATCATAGCTGACAACATAGTCAAAGCGCAGCCCGTCTTTCGCTAACGACAGAGCGGCCCCCACATTCTTAATCGCCTGAAGACTTCCCACGGCCGGGTTCTCGGCTGCTCCCATGAGTACGGTCCGGTCCAGGTATATGTAACCAAAGCGATTCGTCGGCAGGCTACCCAACACCTTTTTGAAAGCTTCCTGATCACTCAAGACAGGGACGTCGTCCCCCCTGGCCGCGTCAATCGAGCTGCGGAGTGTATTCATATCTGTCGCTACGACAATCATGTGGTTGAAGGTGGCATAAAACAACGCCATGCCGAAGGGAGACACTATCTCCACGATTTGTGTGTCCCGATAGGCCGTTTCTGCAAACTTAATATCTTGCCGTTCCATCTGGGAGCGCAGCTTTTCCAGGAAGGCATTGGAAGCGTGGAGGTTGCGAGTGGCGACTGTCAGGATGAGCGGCGAACCATAATAAGCGCCGGGTCTGCGCTTGGTCAGCGCAGCCAGGCCGGGCGACGCGCTACTTGTGTTGCTGCTCTCTCGATCGGTGGGCAGGACGGCCAGGCTCGCTTCCCGGCCGATCCAGGGCAGGATGTCTTTCTTTGGATCCACGTCAAGTTCAAGGGCAAAGCTGTCTTGAACAGCCAGGGCCGCCTCCTGAACCCCGGGCAATATCGCCAAGGCCGCCGCGCCCGGGATCAGATTATCCGCGTTACGCAATTGAGGCAGTTGCAGCAGGCTAGGGCTGATGCAGACGAAAGCAGTTGTCTGGGCGGGAACGATCCGAGCGGCTTGGTTGGTGCGATAGAGGCCCAACCCCAGGTAAACACTGAGTGCAATAACGCCGCAGACAAGTATCAGTGCTAACAGCACAATTCTACCGGTCGCCAGCCACTTGGGCCGGGCTTTTCTCCGGAACCGCGGGGCAGTCGGCGGTGCGACGGGAGGATACGTTGGTGGGACATAGGAAGCCATCGGCGGGATAGGCGGGGGTTGAGATCCAGGCTTGCTCGCCTGCACAACCGGCTGGCCACAATAGTGACAAAACTTCGGATTCCCCTCGATCTTGGCTCCACATTTGATGCAGTACATCTCTCCACCTCCTTACTTACTACTGCTATCGCCTCCGAGCCTGACGTAAACTGGCAGCCGCTGCCAGAATGATGATATACCCACTGAGCACAGCCCAGCGCGTACACAGGTGCAGCGCCGAAAAAGTGTAGGCTTCATCTGGCTGGTAGGAACTGCCCACCGCTCTTGACAGCAACCCGTTCAGATCGGCCGTGGTTCCAACTGCCTCTAACCCCCAGCGACTGAAAGTGAAGATGGAAAGGATGTCCGCCGACCGGGCGTCGGGAAAGAAGAGGCCGGCGAACATCACCTGGATGAGCAACAGCACAAACATGATGGCGGTCGCTGCGTCAATCGTCGTCGCGCTGGCCGATAGAAACAGCCCCAGCGCCAGCCCTGAAACCAACGTGAGCTCCAGGGTGATGAACCACTCCAACCAGGCCGGCGACCAAGCCCCTAACGTCCCACGCTCCGGCAACGTGAAACGGTAGCTGACGATCAGGAGCAAAGTGCCCATCTGCACCGCCCCGACAGTGGCCAGGACGGTCAACTTGGACAGCACGTATGAAGCAGCCTCCAGTCCATATCGGCGTTCACGTAAATAGATATCCTGTTCTTTGACAATTTCCTTAGTTCCGTTGAGGATGCCCAGCCAGACTGCCGCGCAGGCCATGATGAACAGCACCGTCTGCGCATTTTCAGCCCCCTTGGGCTGAAACGTATCCGGCCGGGCCACCGCCCACAGAAGCCCCGCCACCAGGAAACCCTGGAGCAAGAGGGTGACGAAATTCATCCGGTCACGCCGGATGAGTTTCCAATAACGCGCCGCCAGAACCTTGAATTGCCGCCAGAACCGCTCGCGCTCCGCCGGGCCGGGGACGATGGAGTGGCGGCCCTGGTCGCCCGGCGTCGTCTCCGCAACAGGCAGCTTGTCCGCTTCATCCAACTGGCGCGCTTCAACGTACCGAAAGTGATCCTCAGAGTTTTGAAACCTGAGCACCAGTTCCTGGACGTCACGGAGGGGCACATCCGCACCGCTGCTCTGTGGGGAACTCAACTCGCGCGGTTGGTAACTGCCGACGTCCCGATAAATCTCGGCAAACCGCTTCACGCCAAAATAGCTCAATGCCTTGTCCGGCGGGCCAAAATAGGCCACGTACCCTCCCGGCGCCATAAAGGCCACGTATTTGCAACTGGTCACGTTCTCTGTGGCGTGAGTGACTAATATGATGGTGCGTGGATCGGCCGGGTCGGTGGCCCACTTGCGCAACAGATCCATGATGGATAGATCCAACCCTGGATCCAGGCCAGAGGTGGGCTCGTCCAGAAAAAGCAGTCGTGGTTGCGCCAGTAATTCCAGTGCGATGTTCACCCGTTTACGCTGTCCGCCGCTCAACTTGCGGATGAGCTTGTTGCGGTGCGGCCAGAGTTCAACGGTCTCAAGCGTCTTTTGGATGTAAGCCATCCGCTCGCCCTTGTTCAGGTCTGGCGAAAGACGAAAGCGCGCGGTGTAGTCCATAGCCTCCAGGGGTGTCAGTTCATAGTGCACCACGTCTTCCTGGGGCACGTACCCGACGATGGCGTGCATCGCCTCGAAACGTTGAGGCTCCCCATTGATGATGAATGGACGACCACTCACGTAAACGATCCCGTCCTGAGCCGGCGGTAGCCCCAGTAGCGCCTTCATCAGCGTGGACTTTCCGGCTCCGCTGCCTCCGACCAGGGCGATGAATTCACCCGGTCGGAAGGAAAGCGGGGTCGATTCCAGGTTGAGAATTGTGAAGGGTTGCTTCGTTTTCTCGTGCTTGACCGTGCGCACCAGCTTCTCCACATCTATGCGAAGGCGCGCTGGCTCAAAATAAGGCCGCTGTTGATCTCCCCACACCAGTTGGAAGGAGTAAGGCGCGATCCAGACGGTGTCAGTGGTCGGGTTGACCGGCGATCCCTCCGGGCCGTGGGGAACCTGCTGGTAGTTGACGAAAGTGCCTCGCGCGCTGATCTCGTCAACGACGTACCAGGCGTTTTTATCCGAGCGCCATTCCAGCCGGGCGTGCTGCTTTGAGATGGCCGGGTGATCTAATCGAATGTCGTTGAATTCGCCCCGCCCGATGGTGAGTGGAGTCTTGTTCAATACGATCGCGTTGGTCACAGGCTGAGGCTGAACGCTGGCGTGCGTCCGCTCGCGCAAATTGACGCCGCAGTAGTGGCAAAACTCCGCTTCGGGATCTTCTACCTTGCGCCAGCAATTGGGGCAGGATCGATACAGCATTTGACTTACCTCACCCTAATGAACGGGACATTGGATCTCATTGACCTCGTTGCCTTCGGGCTGAAAAGAGCCGGGCATCCGCAGTGCGCTATCGCACCATAAGGCGTTCTTCCCATCCTCTACTCGCAGCCACCCCTCGATAGTGGGAACGTTGCCACCGTACAGTGACAGCCCGTTCAGCGCGTAACGAATGATCGTGTGGCCAAGATAAACCTGGGCATTGGCGCCGACCTCAAGGCCAGCCCAGTCGCCGGCAACGGCCTCTTCAAGTTTGCGGTTGGTGTCTCCGCCCGCACTGTCATCGTTCAGGGAAGTGAAAACGACCGGCAGGTCGGCCTGCCCCAGCGTGCGCAATCCGCCATAGATTCTCAGTTTCCCACCCGAACTGACCTTGATGATCGTACCAGGTTCGATACTTAACGTCGCTCCGTCCACCACCGTTATCTCGCCGGCCAGGATGCGGATCAACTGTGCATCCCCTTCTCCTATCCTGGGCCAGTTCTGATCGGACTTGAGCTCCGCCTGCCAGATGGCTATGCCGTCCCACCCGTTGTGCTCCAGTTGGTTCCCCCGCAGTTCCGGTGACGCGCCGGGAGAAGCCCATATACCGGCCGATTCGCTCTCCGTGATCAGGTTATCAATCAGGCGCGGAGAGGCGTCCGCGAGCGAAATTGAGGCATAACGCATAATGCAGTTTTGAAGCACCGAATTTGCATCAGCCTTGTCAAAGACGATCCCGCCCCAACTTCGTTTATCTTGAGGCCCCGTGGCTTTGTCGGTATCTCCACCGTAGTCCCCATCTCGTAGCGAGGTGAAGACGATACGTTCCGCATCCTTGTTGCCTCCCACTGCGCGCAGTGTTCCTCCGATGACGAGCTTGCCGTTTTCCTCGAACTTGATGACCACTCCCGGTTCGATCGTCAACGTCGCTTCAGGCTCCACGGTTACCTCACCCCGAATCACGCGCACGATCTGGGTTTTGTCCCCTAGTGGTTCCCATGTCCGCTCTTCTCGGCCAGCGACGGTGGACCCTCCGCGTACCTCAACGGCATCGCCAGGGTCGTTATCAGTCAGTATCACGTTGTTGAGCGTTGGGAAAGAGTTGGCATCCACGCTCATGGGATACCATGCGCCATCGGCAATCGTCACCTCGCTCAACTCCGGTGAACTGGCTTCCATAGAGACCGCGCCTCGTTGCTGCTGACCGGCATATTGAATCAGGCAACGGCGCAGGTAGGATTTACCGCTACTTTCGTAGAAGCCGATTCCAACCCAATCGCCCGGCCCTGGATCCCGCGCCTCCAAATAAGTAGCGCCGCCCATCTCTTCCCGGGTATCATATACAGATGTGAACTTTGCCCCTTCCGCTTTCAAAAGGCCGCGCACCCCGATGCCCGGGGGGTTACCCTGGGGCGCGTGCCAGAACTTGATGATGACATCCGGGCCAATGGTCAGGCTTGTGTTAGCGCCAACCTCCAATGGGCCGGATACCACGTATACAAACCCCTGGTTAGGCCATGCAACGGTTTCATTGTTCACTGTTCCCGACCGGATCTCGATCCCCTTAAAGGGGTTGTCGTCCAAATCAACGTCTCCAAGGAATTTTGGCAAAGCGTTGCCATCGGAGCTGATGGGAAAACCACTGCTGTTGGCGATTTTGACGTCCAACAGCGCGGGAGTACTGTTTTCCAGGTAAATGGCCCTATCCCCTGCAAACTGAACCAGGACGTGACTGAGCACGGACTCTTCATCTACGTTGTAGAAGCGGAGCCCTGGCCAACTACCCGGCTCTCCCTTATCAGACGTAAATGTCACCGGTTTTCTTTCACTGCCACACACGTACAACTTGCCGTACACGTCCAACGCTATGCCCTCGTCAAACACCAAGCTGGCGCCAGCTTGAATGAGCAGCCGGCGACCCTGGGGAACGACGAGGGTATCCTGGATCAAATACTCGGTATCGGCGTTAAACACTGTGTCCTCTGTCATCTCGCCGCCGATGCCGCGCTCATATCGTTCCGGGGTGAACTTGGCCAGGTCGAGTTGCTCGCACGCCGACGGAGCAGATGGTTGAGCGAGGCGCGGCCACAACAGCAGAACGAGCAGGGTGATGATTACCGGGATGTCTACCATTCCCAGGATGCCAAAGAGCACGCGCCGGTCTACAATCCTGAAACGGTTGACCGCCGGGGGTCGCTGTGGGCGGGCGGGAAGCTGCGCAGGCGCAGCAGGCTCCCGCCTTTCTGGCTTGATTTGCGGTTGGATGGGGGGAGTTGTTACTACTGCTGGTGGCTTAGTCTCAACCGGTTCGGTCCGGAAGGAATAGCCGCAATAAGGACAAAAATTGCGCTTGCCGGTCCAAGGTCGATTGCATTGAGGGCAAATGTTCCCTCCTGAATTCTCAGCCATCGGTTTCCTCCCAATTATCTCCAGGTCCCGTCGCTGTAGAATACGTAAACCTCTCCGCTCCCTGTTTGCAGGATCAGGCCGTTATCAAAATCCTGTACCGCACCATACTCACCCCATTCGATGCCGGTCGCGTCGCCTAAACCCTGTTGGACAGCAGTGTATGTACACCACACTTCACCAAACCCGCGGATCGGCGTAGGGGGATTCTGCTGTGTCCCGCAGGTAAACGCCGGATCACCTTCGCGCCATAAGTCGTCGTAACGCTCCCACCGGCCGTTGTGATACAAGGCATAGATTTTGTTATTATCCTTCCGCCAGAACATACGCCCCTGTTGAAAATCTTCCTGGGCCATCCACGCGTTGGTCTTGCTGGCAGACGACGGACAGCCCAACTGGCTGGCATGGGCCAGCCAGACTTCGGAAAAAGCGCCGTAGACCGCCACCGGGCACGGGGTGGGGGAAGGAGTATAAGCGGGCGACGGGGGGACGGTTGGTGAAGGAGTGGCTGTGGGGGGGCGAGTAACAGTTGGTGGAGGAATGGCCGTAGGTGGTTGGGTAGGAGTGAAGGATGGCGTTGACATATCAGTGGGTGGTAGAGCGGTCAGCGCAGACATCGTCGCTGCCACAGCTTCTTCCGCTATGAAAGCAGCCGTTGCGGTTGCTGAACGGCTGGCGGATGGCACAGATGGACCGGCAGTCCATTCCTCGAACAACCCTGTTTGCCACACGACGACCGCCGCAACCAGGAGCAGAAGCAGCGCCAGCCCGCCCACCCAGGCAAACGAGGGACGCGATCGCTTGCGCAGCGACGCGCCGCACTGGACACAGAAAACCGCCTCGGGTAGACCGCCGGTGAAACCGCAGTTGGGACAAGGATGACCGGCCAGCAAGGGGCGCCCACATTCACCGCAGAAGGTAGCGGCTGGAGGATTGGAGTATCCGCAATGGGGGCATTGTTTGTTTCCCACGTACTGCCTTCCTCATGTTTTCAAACGGTACTGGAGACTGTCTATCAGTGCTGTCGCCACGTTCCATCCCCGTAAAGCGTGAAGAAGAGTGGAACGAAGGATGGGTGGATCGCCCAGTTATACAAATCATTCTCGCAACCAGGCACTGTACTGCTTTGGAAGATGAGTCCCCTGTCGAAGGGCTGGATAGTGGCACAGAACCCTTTCTCTTCCTCTTCTGCCCATCCCAGAGGACTATCAGGGCCGCCCAGATGGGTGCGCCAGAGCCAGCTAAAGCCCCGTTTCGGTTCATACAAGTCCGGCGGCGGCGTCATCCCGACGCCATCAGGGTTGCTCAGGTCCCATTTCCACTCCTCAGGCATCTGCTCCCAGGAGCCGGTGGACCGATCGTCACGCTCTCCAAAGTATAGGATGTATGTCCCGTCTATGTCATTCCGCCAGAACATGTAGCCACCCTGGAATGACTCCCAGGCCGCCCACGTGACGCCGGAACGCGCTGTGGGACAGCCGAGTTTTCCCCGGTCCCACGCGCCGATCAGTTGAGGGTCCACGGCCAGGCCGCAGGACAGGGTTGGCGCGGGCGTGGTGGTAGGCGATTGGCCGGCCATTGACCCGGCACAAGCGACCGGCGCCCACTGCGGCCAGGTGTCACGGGTCGTGTTGTTGGTCAGGCGCCGGACGTCGCTCCCGTCGGCCCGCATGATGTAGATCTCGTTGTCGCCGTCCCGTTCGGAGGTGAACGCGATCCACGCCCCGTCGGGTGACCACGATGGTCCCCAGTCATCCCCGGCCTGGTAGGTCAGTCGCGTCGCCCCTGAGCCATCGGTGTTCATCACGTAGATCTCCGCGTCGTCATCCCGGTACGAGTGAAAGGCGATCCGCCGGCCATCCGGCGACCAGGCCGGGAACCAATCCTCTGCCGGGTGATTGGTCAGATTGGCGATCCCGGAGCCGTCGGTGTTCATCACGTGAATCTCCCAGTTGCCATCCCGGTCCGAGGTGAAAGCAACGCGCCGACCGTCAGGTGACCAGGCGGGCAGCCGATCATCAGCCAGGTGGTTGGTCAGGTTCGTCAACCCTGAGCCATCCACGCGCATGACGTAGATTTCCCAATTGCCATCTCGATTGGATTTGAACGCGACGCGCTGACCGTCGGATAGCCAGGCCGGGGAATCGTCGTCCGCCGCATGATTGGTCAGCCGGGTCACCTCGGAGCCGTCGGCGTTCATCACGTAAACTTCCCAGTTACCATCGCGATCAGAGTCGAAAGCGATGCGCCGACCATCGGGCGACCAGACCGGATCACCATCGTTGGCCGGGTGACGGGTCAGGTTGGTGAGACCCGATCCGTCAGAATTCATCAGGTAAATGTCCCAGTTGCCGCTGCTGTCAGAGTCGAAGACAATACAACCACCCGGTTCAGCCAGCATGGGAGTAGGAGAGGAACGTGGGGTAGCAGTCAGCAGTGCTGGGGCCGTGCGAGTGTGCGGAGCAGTAGCCGTAGCCAATGGAGGCCCCATCGCTGCAGTCACCTCTACTGCTTCTTCTGCCGGAGGCGAGGAGGCGGGCATCGGGGTCGGCGGACGCTCGGCTGAGGATGCCGGCTGACCAGCAATCCACTTTTCGAGCGTCCCCGTCCGCCACAGGACGGCCGCAGTTACAGCCAGAAATAGCGCTAGGACGACGCCGCTCAACCAGGGAACGGGTTTCAGTGACCGCCTGGACTTGCTCTGGGGCAACGTCAGCGCCGCGCCACACTGCACGCAGAAGGCCGCCCCGTCCGGATTGCTAGTGAAGCCGCAACTGAGGCAGGGGCGACCGGTCAGCAAGGGGCGGCCACACTCGCCACAGAAGGTGGCAGCTAGGGGATTGGCATGTCCACAGTACGTACAACTTTTCATCCTAACGCTACCCATAGACTCGTCTCACCAGCTCCTCAGCAAAGATCCTCGCATCCCTTTCAACTGGTTGATTGCGGTAGGCATCGTAATCCTTATCTGGCCTCTTGTAGTTCCGTAAATTCTCTGACCACTCTTTTGCTGCCTGTTCATCATCAACGAGGTTCTGGAACTGCGGCTTGTCGTACCTGTTCGCCTGCTCAGCCTGGTAGCTGTGCCGGAATTCGTGGGCATAAGTCTACAAGGCGATAGATGGATCATCGCCAAACAAACCCGCGTAGTCGACCTCGGCTGCCCTATTCATTGTAATGCTGTAATCGGCCCCTTCGATTTTGCCGGTGTCGCTGCTAAAACGATAACCATCTCCGTACACCCCGAGCAGGCTAGAATCATTCATATCCTTAACCAAGAGCGGTGGACTTGGGTGACCATATACCTCCGATAGTTGGCGCCCCGCTATGTTGAGCGCCGTTGCTTTTTCATACGAATCTAACTGTGCCCACTTTTCAGGCTTTAGCCATTCTACCTGTTTCAGTCTTCCCGCTGTGGCTTCAAGCCGTGCCTCTTCGGCGGCATTGGTATCTATTGACCCCTGCATTGCCCGGACACCCGTATCGCCCAGGCCGGTGCCGGACGGAGATGATTTAGTTGCCTCGCCGGTCTCGGTCGGCGGTGATGCATCCTTGTGGTCTGCGAGCATCGCGATCTCCTCTACTCATCTTCATCCTCGTAAGCGGGCGCGGTATAAGGTTCCGGGCCGTGCTTTTCACGGACGTATTGATCCAAGGGGGTCTCATCGGATCCATGGGCTTCTTTATGGGCGGCAAGCGTTGTGTTAATGGCATCAGCCAGTGAATCGCCTGTGGTTGCCTGCTGGCCCAATTCATGTCGCCTCTCGGCCGCCTGTGTGTCTTTGTACATTTCGTAGTCAGCATGAGGACTGCCCAGTCGGTATTCCAGTTGTGACTCGTCGTAGGGTTTTTCCGGTTCCTCCAGTGTGCCGTGATTGGATTGATTGGGGTTGAGAGCAGCGGAGCTTGTTCCATCGCCAGCCACGCGGTTATCATTGGGGGAAGTTGTAGACCCAATACCCTGCACCGCACGAATACCCTCTGAACTTAAGCCAGCGCCACTATCTTGGGCATCTGCACCGTCTTTCGTTTCTCGTACTTCCGGCCAATCCGTGGGCATCGCTTATTGCTCCTTGCCTTGGATAGAGCGAATCGCCTGGTCGCTTAGGTATTGAGACGGCGTCTTTTTCTCCGACGCGGCATCCATGATGGACCAGGCCTTTTTGACCAGGCTTTCCACGTTTTTTTCAGCCGTCTGGACTACTTTCATCGTCGCATCGGAAATGAGCTTTTCAGACATGAGTTACCCCCTCGTTGTCACGGATGCTGAGGCCCAATGTATCGCCGGACATCATCCACCATCCTCCACTCCACCGGGACGCCAGCCCTTCGGTGGTTTAGGCTTACCCTCCTCAGGGTTTCTGATGGTGGTTGGTTGTACTTCAGGACTGGGCAAGGTTTCAGGATTCTGATGAGGATGGATCGTGATCAGATCATCATCACTGCCAGGTTGTTCGGGAGCTTCCGGGACTTCCTGTTCCTGCGTATCCACATTCCCCTGCATGGCTCCGATGCCGCGCGGGGATAACTTCTCACCTGTAGCCTCGTGAGAGACTTGTTGCTCTTGGCTTTCCTTGGTTTCACGCCAATCAGACATAGACGTTACCCCCTGCTCGCTCCACTAGCCCATTCAAACTCTCGTCGCATATGTTGGGTGAACGGGAAATCTATCTCGTGGGCCATGTAGCACCAGCCGGCGTCGACAACTTGGGGATGGCTGGCCCGTCTCGCCGCTTCCGCGCACACTTCCGCCACTCCATGCCAGTTCTCCGGCCAGTGTGCCGGCTCCGAGCGCTCGTCGAACCGCTTTAACGCAGCCTGGAACCGTTCCACCAGTTCTTTGTCCAGCGTCTGCGGCTCAATCGCCTCCCGGTACACACACGGCTGTCCGCAGAAACGGCAGCCATCGAACGGCAAATAAGCACCGATGTGTTCCATTTTGAAAGATGCCATACGCGCTGCGACTCTTTCATCCGTCAGCTCGTCGAAACCGGCGTCATCCTTGTAGTTCGGCACTCGCATAAAGGTGGCCCGGTCGTAGCCGGTGAGGAAGACAGCCGCCTCACCCACTTGTAGCTTGCCCAGGTACTCTTGTTGCGCCTCGTCCATAATCATTGCGGCTGCAATCGCCCCCCGGTCGGTGCGGTGGCGCAACTGGTGCGCAATTTGCAGGTTAGTGTTGCGCACTGCATCCGGGGCCAGTTTCTCCGGGCTTTGGTCGGAAATGATGATCCCTTCCCCGTAGGCGCGCACCTCGGCCAGGATGGCGGCAAACGCTTCGACTGCCTTGGCGCGGGTATCGGCTGCTACCTCGGACGCCCCCACCGACTGCACGTTCTCCATCACGTTGTGCGCTTCTTCGACGACGGTGACGTGTTGTAGCGATTTAGCCTTGTGCAACTCGCGATACTCGCGCAGCAACATCAGCAGAAACATCATAGTCAGGGCCTTGTCCTGCTGATTCAGATCGTTTAGTTCAAGCACGGCTGGCCTAGTCATCAACAGATCCATCGGGATGGACTGCTGACAGGCAAACATCCGCCCCTTGCTGCCTCGCAGCAGGCTGCCAATCCGTCCAGCAGCAGCCGCCCGAATGTTATGATAGGTCTCGCCAGCATATCCTCGGCTCTCCGCCACCTGGATCACCTTGGCAAACATATCGCGCATAGTGGGGAGCAGCCGATTCCATTGGCCCCCGCCCCGGTCGGTCAGTTTCCAGCCTTTGTCTTGGTAGATCAACTCTAGGCTCTCGGCAATGATGGAGGGCAAGATGCCAAACTGGGGCAGCGCCGCATCGAAACAGGCTTGCAGCCGTCCCAGGTGGGCTTCTAACCGGACCCCCGGCAGCAACTCGAACGGATTGAGCCGGAATGGCGAGGTGGTCTCATCCCCCAAAGTGAAAATCAACAGGTCCTCGAAGCCAGGTTGATCCAACAGCCCGCGATACTCTTTCTTGGCTGCCTCGATGACCAAGAAAGGAATCGGCTCCAGCCCCTTACGCTGCCGCTTAGCCCAGAGCTGGCTCAGCAGGTATAGGACGGTATTGGTTTTGCCTGCCCCGGTGAAGCCAGTGACAAGCGCATGGCGGGTAAGATGTCTGAATTTGATCGTCACTGCCCCACCCCGGCGGAAGGTTCCCAGGTGTAATTCGTCGGCGGCCACTTCCGACGGGCGTGGACCAGGTTCAAAGTCTGGTGCAAGCTGGCGCACGGCAATGCCCGGTACCCCGCCGCGCACACTGATGGGGAAACGAAAGGCAGCGGCTGCTCCCTTAGCACCGACCAGGTAGACCAGTCTCTCCTTCCCCGCAGTCGCCAGCTCATTTCCCCAGGGAGATAGTGTCAACTGGGCAAACGTGCGCCGAGCCACTGCCGTCTCGGCGTCATTACGCGGGGCACGGGTGTCAAAGCCGGTTGGTAACTCCCCTTCGCCTGCCTCCACTGCCAGTGCATCACGGCCGGCAGTGATGGCGGCCCCTATCGAACGAGCAACTGTCCAGGCTACAGACGGGTCACGACTGGCAGCCTGAACGACCAGCAGAAAAGGCTCTGCCAATTGCTTCAACAAGGCCGCGTATACCCGGCCAGTGAGTTCTGCCTGTGGGTCGCGCCGGCGACGGACGGTTGTGTCAGAATAGGTCTGGATGTCCTGATCAGCCAACGTCTGGGCAATGTGGGCAGCCGCGATCAATCCCTCACGCTCGTCAGAAGTGAGTTCGGTTGGTTCCAGGTATAGGCTCACCGCTACAGCCGCGGGCTGGCGTAGCATCGCCTCGAATGGTAATAGCCAGGAGCCAGCAGGTGCCCAGAAGGGATGCACTACATAGGCGTCCTGGTTGACAGTCAAGAAGGAAGTTAATTCCTCATGTTGACGCACCTCTACTATAGCTGGCAGTATGTCAAAGGGAAGCAGGATTCTGTGCAAGTCATTCTCTTGGAGAGGTTCGTGTGGAAAGCCAAGAGCAGTTAATTGCGCCGCTAGGTCGGCCGCCACCTGCGCGCTAGCTTGCCGTGCATGGCCATCCCGTGCAATCAGCCGCCCGACAATTGCCACGTCGATCGCTCCGGCGTCTGGATGGGCAAGGAAACGGAGCGCAAAAGCACTGCCCCGCCACTTGCGCAAGCCGACGATGAACTGGGTCCAGCGGCTTAATATCTCGGCTACCCGCTCGTTGTCTGTCTGCCCCAGGAGGGTATGGTCAGCCAGGAAGTCTGGTAAGTAAGGGGCCCGGTAACCAAATAAGGCCTGCTCAACGTTCACCGTCTGAGTTGGCAGAATGTAGAAGTAGGGGATAATCGGCAGACCCATTTCACTACCTTGAATTGATTGTGTCACTTGCCAAGTCAGCGCATGGAGCACGCTGATGCCGTACAGCTTTCATATCATTGGAGCGTTTCAATCGGCCTGACATTCGCTGCCGCCAGTGCACTGCCAATTGACATCGGGGCAATACAGCATTCTTGGCAGAAATGATTGTCGTCCGGGCTAGGTACCATAATTGGATTTTGATCTTAACACATTGTTCTTAGATAAGTCGTCGTTTGATCCCGTAATCAGGCGCAGGAGGCATCAATGCCCTGTCGAGGCCGATGATGTCCAGAGACTGGCGCACTGTCTCTTCCACCGCCTTTTCTAGAGCAATGATGTCATCTTGTTGGAACTCGTTGGGGGGTGTGCGCAATAAGGCCAGTGGATCCTTCTCGGTGGTGAATTTGTACGCCATATGCAGGCCCGCTAAGATTAGCCCCAGCGTATTCACTACACCCAGTGGTCCAAGGCAGCAGGTCGAGAAGACTGATGGACCTGAACGTGCACTGGATCCCCCGAAGAGGCTAAAGGATGCAAAAGCGGACGCTACTGCTGTAGCAGTACTAAACATACTATATAACTGGAAGAGAACCATCAAGGACAGGATGGTTAACCTTACAAGATTGATCGCTCCTTTGGCATAAGTGACTTGTGAGATGTATAGGTCCTGGCCAAAACGAGCGATGTAGAGACCAGCGGTAGCAATCCCACGTTGGATGAGATAGTACGGTCGGCGTTCAACTGCGATTCCCCGGCCGGTGAGGGTCTGAGGCAGAACCTGCGCACCAGGTATTTGTCGTCCCTGGAATCGGTTGGCTACTGCCTCGCGCAAAGCTTCTGCTCGATCACCATGAGTGTTCAGTAGCCAGGAGACGTGTCGGCCACGCTCGCCATAACCGGCGAATGGCCCCCAAATACTGGCGGCAGAAAAGCCCCCTGCTCCCATCTGGCCAACAGGCTGGAGAGGATAGGCGGGTTGGGGCTGTATGGGGTACATTGAAGCAGGTTGTGGTGGGGCTGCGGTAGCTGAGGTATCTGAAGGTTGGGCTGACACTAGTGCCTCGCTGAGCGCTGCGCCACAGTGTTGACAAAAGCGGGAGATAGCCGCATTCGTCGCGCCACACTTGGGACAGAATCGAGTTTCCATGAGGACCTCCTTTAGTTGATGGTTTGTTGGTCAGTCAGTTAATTGACCAACTGCTTGCCAATGGGTTACTAGTGACGAGGCTCAGACCAACAGGCGCAAAGGACCCCGATTCTCACCGGGGACGGCCACACGCAGGGCAGTAGTGCGCACCCTTCGGCATCGAATAACCGCACCAGTGGCAGAGGGTCGGTGGTAACGACCGGCTGCCCCGCCACCACCGAATACCCCCCAGGACAAGCCCCGCAACGACAATTACGCCAGCCAGGATGCCGAGGGCACTGGCCAAGCCAAAACGCGAGCGTTCTGTTAGTGTTGCCTCTATACGTCCAGAAGGGTTCTGCCAGGTGATGGTGTGGTTATCTACTAACTGACCGTTGCCAGCAATAATCTTTCCGCCTCTCAAAGTTAGCGTCTGTGCGCTGAAACCCCATCCTGAATTCATGTATTGGCCAAAGTGGATCAGTCGTCGGCCAGTGCTTTCATCAACGTGGATCTCTGCCTGTCCATCAAAGATGGTTCGAGAAAGTGTGTCCAATCCCTTCCCTTTCATCTCAATAGTGTATACTACGTTTTCATTGGCCTCCGTCTCTTCCCAGGAAACGCGGACACCGTCAGCAGCGGCCTTGGCAACTAAATCATCCAACTGGCTTCCAATATCATCCGCTCCTCCCGCCATTGTCAGTTCAACGGGAACAGAAAGTTCCATGACGGCCTGCCAGTTCTCGCCACTGTAAAAATCGACAGTCACGTCCACAACTGCCCCACAACCAGCTAACACGAGAGAAAGAAGGGCTAGCAACAAGATTCCAGACGACCGCAGGTTCAGATTGATCATCATTGGTTATCCTCCCACATTGCCCTGCAAAGTGCGGCAGCGGTGCTGCATGTTGGCCTTCTCCAACAACGGATAGTCTCTCTGAATAGCATTGATCACCACAGAGTGCCGACGGCATAGGATTAACTATCCTGATCCTGCTAGACTACCGGCTCAGATGAAAGAGTGAACAAATGTCATCAATTGCAGCCTGCAATCTTAATGAGCACATTGTTCTCAAGTGATTCTTGAGGGCAATTTCGGCAGATCATCAGCACTGGCCAATACCTCTGGCCTATAGATAAGGCCGTATGATGTAATGGGCAGCAAATCGTTTGGAGCAAACCGTGCATGGGATGTCCTTTACACTCTGGGAAGCAATGACCTGGGGGGAGGAAGAATACGGCGAGGGGTATACCTGCCTTTGGATGAGCTCTCTGTTTCGGTGGCCGGCGTTGCGAAAGAAGATGCCGTGCCCATGTGGGACGAACATGTGGGACGGGATTCAGGTAGAGCAGAAAAGGGAGGCATGGGTACCGCTTTGAGGAAAGGGGAGTTGATGCACAAGTCTCGGATCGCGTAGCCAGACGACGTAACAGTTCAGAAGTGAAAACTGACCAGCCCGGAAGGAATCGTAATGGAGAGAGTGCGATAGGTAGTACGCCGCGTCGGGACTGACCCACAGCGTGTGCACCGACTCGCCAGACAGAAGCGGGTTCAGCAAACATTGGAGCGGCTACCGTAATAAGCATGTCCATGGGCAACTAGCGATAACTCTATGGAACATCATTCACGCTATATACACCAAAATGCCCACCACACCTTGACGGCGGGCGAGCATTCAGGTAGCTGACGTTTACCGCCAAGATGATCTTGCAGGCTTGGCCATTGCCTCGGGCTTCATACCAGCCGCGAGCCATTCTACGTTGCTACGTTGTTTGATATATTGTTCTTAGGATGGTCCAGCCCTACACGAACGTCGAGCGATTTTAGTATACTCCAACTTTGTCCAAAGGTCAAGTCTCTTCGCGTACGGTGTGTCGTATTCCGTTTCAGCTACACGACAATATGTGCAGAACATACTACTACTGACACAAAGTCCTGACTTATGGCACTATACTGGTTGCCTCAGGACATGTGTTTGAGGATTCAGGACATTGGTCTTGCACACACAGGACACTCGCCCCTTGAAATCTACCGTTAACCCTGGTATACTCTTCCCCGATACACTCACCCTGGACTCCGTTCCAGGCGCACGTTCCAACCCGGAGCCGCCCGACGGCCACCCCGAACGCGCAGGCTCAATCGAGACCCCCTGCTCGCGTCCGGCCCCCATAGAGGCCCCCCTGCCCCGAGCCCCACGCGGGCCAGTGGAACACATCGGCGACCAAGAGGCCCTGAAGGTCATTCAGGGTCTCTTTTTGTTTCCCGATACCCAACCAATGGACACACCGTCGAGCCTGTCTCCACAATTGCAGGAAGCCATCCTGGCCGAGGCCCAGGCCCACGGCTTCGACGAAACCGCCACGCGCTGGCTGGCGCTCCTCCTCCAGACCGACCCCACGCTCCCCGCCCCGACCGCCGGCGCGATGGTCGCCCGCGTGCGCGGACTCCCCCTCGGCGCCGACCTGGCCGCGCTCGACGCTACCCTCCACCACCTGGGTGGACGCAGCCTCGCCGAACTCACCACCAGCGAGCGGCGCGTGACCGCCATGCTCCTGGCCGACCTGCTCGCCCAGGCCCACGCGCTGCTGGCTGCGCTTCGTCCGGCGGCTGCTGGACCTGGCCGAGCCGGCCCATGACTTCGCCGTGTTCGACCGGGGCCAGACGTACAACCACTGAGGACCACCCGCCCGCCGGCGGTCACCGGCACGACCCACACCGCGCCGGCAGCCTGGACGTAGGCGTAGGGGGCCACGTGGCCGTCGGGCCAACGTACCTGGTCCTGACGGACGCGGAACATGGGATAGGTATATGGGTAATCGGTACTCAGGCACTCCCAACCATAAGTACGCAGATTGTGCTTGTCATCGGAGTGGGCCATCTACTGGTGATCCTCCTGTCGTCCTGCCTGCGTGACACAGCGGCACAAGGTCAAGAGTGCCCGCATTGTACCCTGTTCCATCTGGCCGTGCAAGTCGGTGCGACGCTGGAATGCGAGGCAAGGCGTGGCACCGTTGACTTGAGGGCATGGTCGAGTGTACTGCTGAACGTGATGGCCTCTGAGCCAGACCTCATCCACGAGATCGCCGGGCGCATTCTTGCCGGGGACCCCGACCCGGCCGTGCGCTTCCGCCTCCTGCGCGATGTTCTCGCTGTGCCTCCGACTATCCCGCCCTGGACGGCGTGTGGAACGTGTGACTGCCGGTCGCGCAGAGGACCTTCGTCGCGGGCCGGTACGATGCCGGCGCGGAGACCCTTGCCCACCGCGAACTAACCGGCGCGACGGCGCGAGGCAGTCATGGTGCTCAGCGGCAAGTACCAACTGGCGCTACTCAGTGCCCGCCCGGACGCGCTGCCGCGCGACCTGGAGCAAGCACTGCTGGACTGGGTATGGCACAAGGAGAACGGCATCGGTTACCCGGGCGTGAACACAAACAAGTCACGCCTGGATCGTGACCCCAAAAAAGATTACGCAGACTGAGGAACACATTTACGATGCCCAGCCTTGTTGCTCAATGATTTGCACAATGTCGTTTTCCAAAGCAGTGAAAGACTGTAGCATCCGCAAGGGTGAAAAATCATCTATCAGCTCAGCAACACGGCGAGCATGCCTGTGAACAGGGAAGCTTTTGAGGCGGCGCCCTTGCAACCCACTTGCCCGTTTCAGGTATTCGTGCAATTTAGATTTAGGGTCAGGGATCCGCTCGAGGTCTTGAATAGGAGGTAGGTCCAGCGGCTGGCAACCGGAACGATTCCCAGCCGCATGCCTGATCGCTCTCCCATCAAACAACAACCAGGCCTCTTGCATACGCACAGGGACGACGCTTATTGCCGGAAGGACAGGTTGGGACTGGACCTCTGCGAGCGCAACAGCGATCTCATCTATGCGCTTTTCTCGCGGCTCTCTTTCTGCATCTCGGTGCACAAATAGCAAATCGCAAGGGTAAAGATCCAGGCTCAAACGAATCCTGTCTGCTAACCCTGGCTTTTTGGGCTGGCGCAACTGCCTCAAGTCAGCCCATTGCGGCTGGATAGCACAAGATACCCCATGAACTCTGAGCAACCAAGTCAGAATTGGCAACAACACAGTGTCGGAACTGCCATTTGTCACCAGGGTATAGCGCAACTCTATCATTGCGCCTCGCCAAGCAGGGGTAACATCATTTGCACATCCGGCCTGTCAACTACCCGTCTCACCCCTTTGGATTTCCCACGCTGCAAACGCGATGACTGACCCGCTGAGAGCGCAGGGTTGAGATAGGCCAGCAACTCACCCTTGGCTACAGGTTTGGTGCTCGGATCAGCGTCCTGCCGCCAGGTTTCCGGCAGCCAACTGAAACGAGCCCCCTTGAATCGCTGCTCATCTCGCACGATTTCTCTTAACTCAGCAATTAACAGATCGCTATCGCGAACTTGCGCGACTACCGCAGGGGAATGAGTATTCACGATCACTTGCCGGAGCGGATTATCTAATCCAACAGGACTTTCAACATCAGTAGCAATATCTTGAAGCAGTTGCAACATCGCGGGGATTCGCGCGGGGTGAATTCCGTTTTCCGGTTCTTCCAGGCAAATTAACCCGCTCGCCTGCGCGTCAAGCTCCAGCACAGCCAGAGCCAAGAAACGCAATGTCCCATCAGAAAGCGAGCGCGCTGGATGAATCGTACCATGACGATCCGTAACTTCCAGAGTCAGCAATTCACGTCGTTCGTCTCGATCAACGTTAACGGCGTAAACATCGTCAATCAGTTCGGACAAACGAGCAGCAACTCGATCATAAACCCAATTTGTTCCTCCATCTCCTGAATGGTTTATACGCTGGTGCGAACGCGCCAGATAAGACAAAGTGGCTGCCAAATGAGAACCATCCGCTCCCAAACCAGGAGGCGTCGTAAATGGATCAGACTCACGCAATGCAGAAGGTTCCAGCTGCAACAATCGCCAGGACTGCATCTCTCGACGAGCCAGAAGCGCCGTTGGACTCTCGGCAGCGTTGACAGTAGAAAGCACGGTGCGCGGAAGGCTGGCTGCCAGGAATGACTTTGGCCTGCCACCCGTGCCGTCTTGATGCAACTTTACAACACGATGTCCTTCTTGATCTGTATCAGTCGAGATGAAAGGAGCAGTGCTCCTGCCCTGTACGACAGACTTGCGCCAAACGTTCGCTTTATGTGGAAATTGTAGAGACTTGGATGCCGCACCTAGACTGATATGTTCCAGACGTTCTTGAGTGATTTGAAGTGTACCTAGAGAAGGCAGATTGTCGTCCACACGATAGGTTAGAACCAGAGTATATCGCAAAAGAGTAATCTTAGCCTTGGCCTTCTGCCCCAAATCATCACTGCCTTCACGAGGAATAATCATTTCCGCTTCAAACGACATCTCGTCAGCATATTCGTTGCCAACGCGGTGGAATAGGCTACGCACGTTGGACGTTCTCCCTCCCTCATCACGCACAGAGAGCGCGGCGTTAATGAGGGTATCATTTGCCAGAGCACTCAAGAACCTGATTGCATCAAACAGGTTAGATTTACCCACAGCGTTCGCACCGGCCACACACGTAAACGGTCCAAAGCGAACGTCAACGTCAACGAGGTTCTTGAAGCCAGAAATCTTCAGTCGCGTTAACATATCTATCCCCCAGCAATCTTACCAGCCAAGTCATCCAATGCTCGTCGTACGCAGAGCCTTCACCAAACCACTATACCACATCCGGGGCCGGAAAGCAAAAACCGCTCACCTTCTCGTCCCCTTCCTCCACCAACGACCCCAGGCCTGCCAGGTCTATCCCCCCAACAGCGCGCTTTCGCCTGTATTGGTGGCAATCCTTCACCAAAGGCTATGCCTTCGAGGTAGAGATTCTGCGCGATCTGGTGGCAAGTGGCGTTCCGCACCAGGCCCATGACCTGCGCGATCGCCAGGCGCGCCTGGCACCTTTCGACCTCGTGGTCATGGGCTTCCGAGGCGACATCAGGACATCCACTTACTTCTTTGCCGTGGAACGAGGCAGGGGCCTGCCCCACGACTTCTACATCACCCGCCTATGGCACTCCCGGACTCATCGCGGGCCTGGGGTGGTGATGCTCAAACCAGACTTCTGGGCGGCGTTGGACGGCGAGACCAGGCCGTCGCGGCTAGAAGAGGTGCTCGATGTCCTGCCCGGCGTTGCCGAAATCCGAGTTGACACTCAGGAGTTGATGGTGGTAGAATACCAAGGGTGGAAAGAACGCGTCAAGATGCGACAGGAGAGATGATAATGGATAAAGCCATTGTTGGGCACGTGAACACCGACGAGTTTGAGGCTATGGTCGAGACCTTCATCGAGCACCGCTCCGGTGAGGACGACCGGTTACCGGCTCAAACCTTCTTCGAGTTGCTGGCCAGGCGACAGATGGCCATGGCGCCTGTAGAGATTCACATCGCATGGTTGGAGGCAGGGCCAGTCGTCACGGTCTCCCCAGATGCCCCCCTGACGATCGAGGGCTATCGCATCCGCTTCAACGATGGGCGTGAGTTGATCTTGCGCTTCGACCCGGACAAACCGGAAACGGTCCCTGCTTGACCATGCCTCACGACATCATAGACAACCGTACCCGCGAACTGGCCCCCGAGATCAACGCCTTCCTGGCCGATTCCATCCGCGCTCACTTCGCCGTCGGTTACTTCTTCCTCTCTGGCTTCGAGGCCATCGCCGCGCAAATTCCCCACCTGGACCAACTGCGCCTGCTCATCGGCAACGTCACCAACCGGCAGACCGTCGAGCAACTGGTCGAGGGCTACCTCCACCTGGAAACCGCCCAGCGTGCGGTGCGCCGCGAACGGATGGCCTCGGCCCAGGCTCCCATCATGCGCGCCGAGACGGCCGCTTCCATCCAGTCCACCCTGGAGTTGATGGATCAGACCGACGATGCCCAGGCCCTGGTTCTCTCCCTGGCCGCTCTCATCGCCCAGGGCAAGGTACAGGTGC
>Ga0315288_10001997_pt1 | contig 26449 bp, 27 predicted proteins | sample YL17G11_20_MG_FD_203454 | JGI IMG/M metagenome (GOLD analysis project Ga0315288, IMG submission 203454) | Sediment microbial communities from Yellowstone Lake, YNP, Wyoming, USA - YL17G11_20 | ecosystem: Environmental > Aquatic > Freshwater > Lake > Sediment | place: USA: Wyoming | collected... | reverse complement strand
TGCCAGGTGCGCACCCGCTCCGCGCCTCAGGTAATGGCAGCCCTACGCAATACCGTGATTGGGCTGTTGCGGCTAACCGGCGTCCGCAATATCGCCGCTGCCATCCGCACTCACGCCTGGCACGCCCCACGCGCTCTTGCCCTCGTCACTACTCCCCAGGAGATAACGCAATGACCCTGGGCAGAAGTCATGTCGCAGTTGACAGCAACCAGGTGGATGGGTAGACTATCGCTACTCTAGCAGAAGGGAGGTGGTGACCATGAAGACGACAACTCGCATCCCGATAGAGACCGGTCATCGCCTGCCTGCACGGCCTGGAGCCACGCTCACCTGAGCTAACCTCCATTCCCGATCCACGCGCGCCACGGGCCAGCAGGTCTGTGGCGTTTTCCTTTGGCCGGTCTCCTCGGGGTTCCTGACGCAACAAACCACAAAGAGCACAAGCCCGAGGAGAACCCTATGGAGAGCAGTTGGGACGCACTGCGTCTGGACGGCGCTGAGTCGGGTGACCTGCGACTGCGTTTGGCGACGGAGACGGATCTGCCGGGGATTCTCAGGATGCTGCTCGATCCAACCACCCTCATGGCAATTGGGGAGACAGCGGAGTACGCAGAGCAGACCCTGCAACGACTCTGGCATGAAGAGCCGAAGATGAGCGGCCTTCGCCACTTCGTGGTGGACACAGCATGTGGCCACGAAGTGATTGCCTACCTGCGCCTGGAGTATCCATTCAATGAGCCTCGGTGTCTGTGGCTGACTTTCTTCTACGTCGCCCCGAGCCACAGAGGTAAGGGGTACGGCCGGCGGATCATGGAGCTACTGATGGCTGAGGCGAGGGATTCTGGCTGCGTGAGGAGGTTCGGCATGCACACGAGAGATGCCAACGCGGCTGCAGTTGGGCTGTACCGGTCGTCAGGATTTGTGTGCGTAAAGCGCGAGCCATGGCAGAGCACGAATGGAGACTCATCAGACCGGCTCACTTTCTGCCGCGCTTTCGGCGATGTCAGCACCGGAACAGCCTTCTGGCAGGAAAGAGATGAGGAGGCGAAAGGAGCGCGGTAGCCGTAATGGACAGGAAAACTCATGTCTGACGCGAGTGCAACGGCTAGCCCAACAACGCGGACAACTCCTCTGGCTCGAAGTCGAGGTCCATCAGCTCCTTCGCGAAGGCGTGAGCCGCGGTTTCCACTTCCTCACGGGTAAGCGGGCCGAAGCGCTGGCCGGACTCGAGGTGGTGGAAGAGTTCGTGCGCGATGTGGAGTTCGGTGAGATCCACCCTCATCATGTCGAAGCGTTGGCTGGCGTGGGTCGCATTGGCGAGCGCGGTGATGGAATCGGTGTAGAGGGTGATGCGGGGCGCCGCCGGCCTGGGCAGGCTAAAGCCTGCGCTACCCGGGCGCGCGGTGTACTCGCTTCGGAGGCGCGGCTGGGCGGATGGAGGCGATCCCAGATGGATGACCTCGACGTTCATCTCGGCGGCAAGGTCGCTGGGCTTGGGTCGGGGCCCTCTCTCGATGAAGCGCCGCGCGACACGACGGCCGAGTTGCTGGACAGCGGCAAGCTCCTGCCCTACGTGCCGGGCCATCCAGCTGCCTGCTCCTTGGGGCGGGATCGTCTGAGCCACACCTGGCGCAGATACTGCCCGCATCGCGCGATAAGCAGCGCCAGCGCGAGGAAGACGGCCAGGTCGGCGATGTTGTACACGAATGCGCTCGCCCGGCCGAACTCAAGGAAGTCAACGACGAAGCCGAGCCGGACCCGGTCGAGGAGGATGCCGAGGTAGCCGCCGATCATCAGCGCAACCGCCAGCTCCGCCAGTGGCGACATGCGATAGCGCGCCTTCAGCAGGCGCTCATAGAGGATGTACAGCGCCGCGACGCAGATCACCGTGGTGACGAGGAGATAGGGGAAGCTGCCCCCGAACCCCTGCTCCCGGTTCTGTGAGTAAGAGATCCGCAGCCATCCGTTCAGGAGCGAGAGGCGGTGATCCTGCGTAGCTGGCGACACGACCGCCTTGGCCGCCTGGTCGAGCACGCACACGAGCACGGCGACCGCGAGCCAGCGCCACGAGCGCGCGAACCGCAGCAGATAAAGGACCAGCACGCCTATCAACAAGACCGCGGCAACGACGGCCTGCACGACGGTCGAAGGTGTCGCCTGTGTCATATTGTCACACGCTTGCTCGTTCGGGCACTCAGCTCGGCCAGTTCTCTCAGATCGACGGTGACGTCACCCGCCACAGCGCCTCGGGAAGCGCGTCGACCAGGTCGCCAGCCAGCATGCTCGCCTCTCCCAGTCTCTCGGCGGCGATGTCGCCGGCGAGCCCGTGAAGATACGCTGCCGCCGCCGCCGCTTCGAAGGGAAGGAGGCCCTGCGCGATCAGCCCTGCCACCATGCCGGTCAGCACATCGCCCATGCCCCCCGTCGCCATACCCGGATTGCCCGTCGGGTTGATGACCAGCGAGCGGCCCGGCTCGGCGATGACCGAGCAGGCGCCTTTCAGCACCATCGTCGACTTGAACCTCTTCGCCGCGGCCTCCGCAAACTGCGTCCGGCGCGCCTGTATCTTCTCGGTCGGCACTCCCATCAGCCTCGCCATCTCGCCCGGGTGAGGTGTCAGCACTGCCGGCGCGTGGTCGCCCTCAAGTATCATCGCGGCGTCGGCCAGCGCGCTGATCCCGTCCGCGTCGATCACCAAGGGTTTTTCCACACGAGCGGTCAGTCTTCGCACCAGCACTGCTGTTTCCGGCTCCCTCGAAACCCCGGGGCCGATCGCAACAACACTCGCTTCCTGCGCCAGCTCCAGTATCAGCGCGAGGGCGCGAGTGTCCAGGGTGCGGGTGTACGTCTCCGGCAGCGGGAACGTCATCGCCTCTGTCAGTTTGACCTCGAGGATGTCGTTCACGCTCGCCGGGCAGCCGACCGTGACCAGACCGGCGCCGACCCTCAGCGCTCCCTGCGCGCAGAGACAGGCGGCCCCGGTCATCCCAACCGAACCCGCGATGATGAGCACACGGCCAAAGGTGCCCTTGTGGGCGCTAGGGGGCCTTCGGGGCAGGATCATCCGGACCCAGCTGGGGTCGATAAGGTCGGCAACTGAGGGCGACTGCTCCACGAGATCGGCGGGGAAGCCGATGTCGGCCACCGTCACCCGGCCGGCATAGTCCATGCCTGGATAGAGGAACAGCCCGATCTTGGGCAACCCCATCGTGACCGTCTCGGCCGCGCGCACGGCGAGGCCGAGGGGCTCGCCCGAATCGGCATCGAGGCCGGAGGGCACGTCCACCGCCAGCACCCGCGCCCCGCAGTCATTGAGCGCCTCGATGAGCTTTCCGGGCAGCCCGCGGACCTTCCCCGATAGCCCTGTACCAAGCAGCGCGTCGAGCACGAGCGAGGCGCCGCAACAGGCGCGAACGACCGGCTCAAGATCGGATACTTCCGTGACGACGATGCCCGCTTCCTCGAGCCGGTGGAGGTTCGCAGCCGGGTCGCCCGTCAGTTCCTGTCGTGCTGCAGCGAGGAAGACCTGCACTCGCCGGCCCAGTTGGGCCAGGTGCCTGGCCGCCACGAGTCCGTCGCCGCCGTTGTTGCCGCGGCCGCAGATGATGACGATCGGGCGGTGATCCGAGCCCTGGGTGAGGCGGACGGCCGCTCCGGCGGCCGCGCGGCCGGCGTTCTCCATGAGCGTGAGACTCGGTATCCCTCGCTCCTCGATCGCCTTCCGGTCGAGCTCGCGCATCTGTTGGGCGGTGACGATCTTCACGCGCGTGCAACCCCGGGCGGTAGGTTCTGGCCCTGGCAGGCGATCTCCTGCGGCGCCACGAGGAGCACGCAGGCGACGGCGTAATCGCGGCTGTGCGAGAGGGAAACCAGCAGGCCCCCGCCGGCGGTGGTCCGTGCAAGCGCCGCGGCTTCGCCATAGAGGAGGACGTGAGGCCGGCCGTCTCCGTCGTTGAGGACCTCCACATCATGCCATCGCAGCCACCGGCCCGACGCCTTGGCTGTCGCCTCCTTCGCGGCGAACCGGGCGGCGTAATGGGGCGCCGGATCGGCTCGTCGGTCGCAGTACTCGCGCTCCCGCTCAGTGAACAGCCGCCCGGTGAGGCGCGGCCGGCGCCGCAGCGCCGCGCGGATGCGATCTATCTCGATCATGTCGATGCCGAGGGACGTCGTCATGTAAGCAGGCGTGATGAGGCCAGGCCGGGAGTCACGGGCCTCGCGGATCGGCTCGACCGAGTCGGTCTGAAGTGGCGCAGAGCGGCCAATGCGCTCTCGTATCTCGCTGACCTGCTCGAAGATATCCGGCGCCTGCTCCTCACTGAGCTCGGCGAGCGTCATCCGTAGCTCCTGCTGCAACGACCGGCCGTGCCCCTTCGCACGCTTCTTCAGGCCGTCCAGGACCTTCTTGGGGACATCGCGAACCAGGACATCAGGCATTGTCGGAACCCCCGAATTGCTATCATTATGATAGCATGGGCGCGGCACCTGTCAATACGGTGGGCGATCGATCACGCGCGCGCGGGCCGCATCGCCACACACGCCGCCCAGCCTTCCTCGCTGGGCGTGTGGAGGATGACGAGGCCGCCTCTCGTGAGCGCGTCCTCCACCCTGGGAAGCGAATCCTTCACGAAGCCGGAGGTGATGCACTGGCCGCCCCTGGCGAGCGCACCGGGGAAGCGCTCGGCCAGCCGCATGACCTCCTCCGCGACGATGTTGCAGAGGACCAGATCGAACTGCCCCGAGCCCTCGGGGAGGAGATCGGACTCGACGAAGTGCATCTGTTCCAGCACCCCATTGCGCCTCGCGTTCGTCTGCGCAACGGGGAGGCACAGGCGATCGGTGTCTGTCGCGAGAACCTCGCGTGCGCCCAGCACCGCAGCCGTGATCCCCAAGATGCCACTTCCGCACCCGACATCCGCCACCCGGTAGCCGGGCCGCATCTGCTCGACCAACGCACGAAGGCAGAGCCTGGTGGTCGCGTGCCCTCCGGTGCCGAACGCTGCGCCCGGCTCCAGGATCACCGCCGATTCCCCTTCTGCCGGCTGGTACGGCTCCCAGCTCGGGACGATCGTGAGCCCGGGCGCGATCTTGAGGATCTGGAAGAGGTCCTTCCACGCCTCGCTCCAGGCACTCGCCTCGAGCGTGCGCAGGCCGATCGTCCCCGGGCCAATCCGGAGGCCCTCTCGCTCGAGATCCGTCAGCCGCTGGCGGATCGCGCGCACCTTCTCATCGAGCTGTTCGTCCTTGGGAAGGTAGGCCACAATGCGGACGTTCAGGGGCCGGCGCTCCTCAGCAACACCCGCTGCCCCCAGCGACAGCAGCACATCGGCAAGGCCCTCGGCGGCCTCCGGATGTGAGAGAATGCTGACCTCTGTGTACTCGGGTTCGTGTTCGCTCACGGGACACACCTTTCCCCCAATCGCGCCAAGCTTCCTGCACGGCGGCTCCAGGCTTCCGCCGGTGGGACCAGAGTTCACCATCGCCGCCTTGCCCTCCTGGCGCGGCACGGCTAAGATACCGGGCGGGTATGCCAGCGAACTCTCTGGAAGCTGTCCCTGTCGTGACCGTGTTCCTGTATCGGCGGGGGAAGGTGCTCCTCCTCAGGCGCAGCGTGCGCGTCGGGACCTACCGTGGGCACTGGGCGGGCGTCGCCGGCTACCTGGAGCGGCTGCCACTCAAGCAAGCGCGGCTGGAGCTCTGGGAGGAGGCAGGAGTGGGTCCCAGCGATGTCGCCCTGCGCGGCATCGGCTGTCCGCTTTTGGTCGAGGATCGAGAAGTCGGCCACGCGTGGCTGGTGTTCACCTTCCTCTTTCGCCTCAGGGACGGGGTCGCAGTGAAGACGGATTGGGAATCGGAGGCCGCCGAGTGGGTCCTGCCGGCCGAGGTGGCGCGGCGCCAAACGGTCCCCGGACTCGCCGACGGCCTCGCCCGGGTATGGCCCCCATGGGGCGGCGACCGCTTCTGGGAGGAGTTGGAGCGGATCGCCACCGATACCGTGAGCGGCGCGACAGACCTGGCGCTTCAGGGACTGCGGGCCGTCTCCTATCTGCGTGGCGAGGCGCGCCGCAGGGGCCTGCTCGCCTTCGCCTCACTCCATACCTCGATGGCCATCTTCCCTCACCTGGCGGCGCGAGCAATCAAGGGAGCGCTTTCCAGCGGCGAGCTCAAGCGGTCGCTGGAGAGAGCGACGACGGCCTCCGCCGGCCGTGCGGCAGACGCGCTAGGCGAGCGCCGACGCGTGCTCACACACAGCGCCAGCCGCGCCTGCCGTGACGCGCTGACGCAGTGGTGGCGGCCGGGCCGCGAGGTCGTGGTGACCGAGTCGCGGCCCCGGCGAGAAGGAGTCGCGCTCGCCCGCGAGCTGGCATCGAGAGGGCTGAAAGTGACGCTGATCAGCGACGCGCAGATCGGGCTCTTCGTGCCACGGTGCGACGCGGTGCTGGTGGGCGCCGACGCCATCAGCGGTGATGACCAGCTCATCAACAAGGCGGGCACGAGGCTGACTGCTCTCGCCGCGAAGGAGTCAGGCATCCCCTGCTACGCGGTGGCGCAGACACATAAGATCTGCCCCGAGGACTGGCCGCTCGCGCTCACACCGCAGGAGCCGCGCGACCTGGCGACCATCCGCGGCGTGCGCGTGGCGAACATCGCCTTCGACGCCACGCCGCTCTCGTGGTTCACCGAGGTGCTCACTGAGCGCGGACCTTTAACGCCGCATCTGCTGACGGCGGTCCGCGATGAACTCGGCTCGTGGGAGAAGCTGACGTGAGTTCAGAACCTGCCCCAGCATCGAGCCATGTCGGAGATTTCCTCAGGGAGAAGCCATCGAGCGCACTCCGCTGCAGTCGATCCGGGCGTAGACGTCGTGCGGCGGCCACCTGATGTTCCACACGATCCGGTAGGTCACCCCGCGATAGGTCGCCGTCATGTCGGGCCTGAGGCGAGACACCAGTTCAGGGTTCAGCCCCCCGGAAAGCAGAATGGGCCTCACAACCTCCGGGTTCCTTACTTCCTGGTCGCTAAGCAGTCGCGGCTGCCGCACGAAGACCCTGATAGCATCCGCTCTTAGGCCCTCAGCTTCGCCGGTTGCGCCGTACTTCCGTGCATATCGCAAGTCCGGGAGAAACTGCAGCCTCACCTTCGCGCTAGGCGCCGGCCTCTGCTCCCCCGAGCGAGCGGCCTCCGACCAACCCCCCGGCACCTCGGCGCATCCACATCCCTCCCAGACCACAGGCTCGGAAGTCAAGACGTCGCTCCGCAGCAGGTTCTTCGCCGCAGGCACGACATCGCGTTGGATCCGCCGTAGTCGCCAGTTCTCGGCCGCGGGGGGCCCGGCAAACGAGAGAAACACTGCCACAAGCACCCCCACCACGCCTGCCCACAGCCAGGCTTCCCGGTGATACAGGCTCCATGGGAACCGCCGGGCTGCAACGGCAGGACCCGGTTCCCCCGGGCCCTTGGGCGCTGCCATCGGAATGGCGAGGATTGCCGGCCCAATGACGAACGCGCCCAGCAAGATGCCACGGGCTATCCCCGGGGGAGACCCGGGGCCAAGGGCGAGCAGTGCCCACAAGAAGAACCCTGCGAGTGCGAATACCAGTAGCAGTGGGACGCCGATCACCCAGCGTGATCTGCCCGCGACACGGGCTGCCAGTGCGATCAATACTGCTCCGCCAGCCCACTGCACGAAGTAGATCGTATCCGTGCTCCGCACCAGCGCTACGGTGTGAAGAAGTTTTACTCCCGCGCAGTACCAGGCGGTGCACAGACCCACGGCAAGGATCAATGCTGCTATTCTACGTCCCACCTCGTCGAAGATGCGCATGGAAGCACCTCCAGTTGCGTGCGCTAACCGCACGGTGCTTTCAGCATACCAAGAAGAACTCGACAGCGGATGAGTCCGTGGTCCTGGAGGAGGGTCTCATTTTTCTGGGACCCTGGACGCGTCGGGTTCCAACACGCCTGTGGCATCGGTAGGGGCGACCCGTCGGATCGCCCCGGCCGGGCCGGGCGGCGCCTCGCCCCTACGATTCGGCAGTCTGGGCGGAATGGCTGACGAAGTTCAGACGGAGGTTCGTGAGCATCGTCTGGTACTCCCTCGCCTCCACTCCCTGAACATGGGGAGTGAGCTGGTCCACGAGCGCCGCGGCCGCATCGATGGCCAGCCGCGCCTGACTCAGGTCCTTGCGCACCTCGGAGGTGAACGGGTCGGGCCGCAGGCCCATCATCTGCCAGGCGATGCTTTCGAGCTGTGCGATCGATAGCCTCAGGATGGTGTAGACATCCAGAGGAACGGCCTGCTCCGGCCCGCCGGCGGCAACCTCGCCAGCATCCTGGCCAGGCTTGTCCGGCTCCTCGTGATCGATGATCTCGAACCCCTCGCCCTTCACTTCATCGTGTGATGTCATATCTCGCTCGCCTCCCCACGGGGTCAGAAGATGATCCTATCGCGCCTCATGTGGACGTTCTGAAGCAGCCCGAACGCGATAAAGCTCGCCAGCAGGTTGCTGCCTCCGTAGCTCACAAACGGCAGCGGCAACCCTGTGATCGGCATGATGTTCACGCTCATGCCGATGTTCACGATCGTATGGAAGATGAGCATCGAGATCGCGCCGGCCGCCACCAGCGTGCCCAGCGAATCGCGCGCTCGCATCGCGATCCTCAGCCCGCGCCAGAATACGAACAGGAAGAGGGCCACCATCGCCACGCAACCGACCAGTCCCAGCTCCTCTCCGACGACCGAGAAGATGAAGTCAGTATGGCGCTCGGGGATGAAGCGAAGTCGGCTCTGGGTTCCGTGGAACAGGCCGCGCCCCACCACCTCGCCCGAGCCGACCGCCACCCGCGATTGGATGATGTGATAGCCGGCCCCCAGCGGATCCGCCTGCGGATTGAGGAAGATCGTCAGGCGACGCTTCTGATAGTCCTTCAGCGCGGCCTTGGCGAGAACCTTCGCCACTGGCTTCGGCGCGCGCTGGAGGGGCAGCCGGTCCAGCTTCCACATCGCCGCGAACAGCACTACCCCTACCGCAAACACGATCCCGAGATGCCGCGCCCTCGCTCCCGCCAGATAGAGCGCGCCGAACCAGATGGCGATGATCACCAGCGCCGTCCCGAAGTCCGGCTGCATGAGCACGAGAAGCATCGGGACGGCCGGGATGAGCAGCGACAGCAGCACCGCGCGCGGCCGGCCGACGGAGTCCATGCGGCGGCTGAGGAATGCGGCCAGCGAGAGCATGACGGCTATCTTCGAGAGCTCCGAGGGCTGAAGGCGGAAGCCACCAATGGCGATCCAGCTCACCGCGCCTGTGGGCGCACGTCCGATCACAAGCACCGCCATCAGCAGCGCGAGCGATGCGGCATAGATGGGGATATGCCAGCGGGCGATCTTCTCGTAGTCAAACAGGATCGTGAGAACGAAAGCCACGAGGCCGATGAGCATCCACAGCGCCTGCTTCCCGGCCAGGGGGCTGGGGCGGGCGAGGCCTGTGGACTGCGCGGTGCGCGTGGCGGAGTAGACCATGACGAGCCCGAACGCGCAGAGCGCGAGGACGGCGATAAGCAGCGTCCAGTCCAGTCGTCTCAGAAGGCGACGGTCGAGCACGGCATCAGAGCTCCGGGCCAGCGCGTCTGGCGTTCATATCAACCGACGTCATCCCGAGGCTGCCCGCTTCAGCCCCCAACCTCCCGAACCGGCGCCAGCAGCCGCTCGGCATTGCGGTACAGGATGTTGCGCCGGTCCTCATCCGTGATCCGCGAGAAGCACACCGACCCGATGCCATAGTGCGGGTCGAACCACGGGAGGTCGGTGCCGAAGACGACCTTCTCCGATCCCACCTCGGCCACCATCCGGGCAATGATACCAGATACCCGCGAGGCCGCGGTCAGCTCCAGATAGGTATTGGGGAACTCCCGGGCGACAGCGAACGCGGCCTCCCACTCTCCATATCCGGAGTGCCCGAGAAGGAAGGTGATGTTGGGGTACTTCCCCACCACCTTCGAGAAGAGCTTCGGCCCGTCGGTGTCACTGTGTCCCCAGCAGTGTGACAGCACGAGCAGATCGTGCTCGTTGGCGTACTCCAGCGCCGGAACGTACCTGGCGCCGGTGACCGGATATGAGTGGGAGCTGGGATGGAACTTGAACCCCACGAAGCCCGGGTCGTCGGGGAACCGAACGATCTCTCTGGCTGCCCTCTCGGGGTAGTTCGGGTTGATGGTGCGGTAGGCGTAGAAGCGGCCGGGGTGCTCTCTGACGACCTCTGCCATCTCCCGGTTGCCGCGCTCCATGTCGACGAGCGAGGTGTGAGAGCTGCACACGATGCATGAAACCCCGCACCGGTCCATCGTCTCCAACATGCCATCGGCGTTCGGGCTAGGGAAGTAGATCCCATGGAAGGGCCCGTAATGCCCGTGCATATCGATGACCGGACAGCTCTCCGACTTGCCCGCGGCCAGGAACTCGGCTGCGATCCGTGACTGGTTTCTCATAGCCGAACCTCCGACAGGAGACGGCGCAGGTTCTCCCCGGCTATCGCCACCTTGGCCGCGTCAGGTATGTCGGCATGCGCGAGCGTGAGGAGCGCCGCGCCCATCTGGATGTTGGGCGAGCCGCTTCCGTACAGGAGGCGGTCGGGGCCGTACCTGCGGACGAAGTCGGCGAGCCCGCGCTCGAGCTGATAGCTCGACGTGTCGAGGTGCAGGCGGGGATAGCGGTCGATGAGAGGCCTGAAGAAGCGGTCATCACCCCAGTTCCCATGATCGACGACGACCAGAGTCAGCTCGGGGAAGTCGCCAAGCAGATCCGCGACAGTTTGCCAATACGGCCCCACGAACAGCGGGATGCGCCGGCCGACCAGCTCCTCCAGGAGAGGGCCGAAGGTGAGGCCGTTCAGCAGGTAGCGGTCCTCCTCTGGGTAGGCGCGGAGCGCCCCGACGCCGTGCCGTTTGATCCCATCGACGAAGCTCGCGACGTCCCATTCGGTCTGGGGTGGTAGAATGGCCCATGCCGGGTGCAGGCGCGGCTGATCCGCGATCTCCGTCAGGACGAGCTGGTTGCCGGTCTGCGGCGACTCGAACTGCTGCGCGATGTGGACGACGAGCGCCTCGCCCACGCCGCAGAAGTCGAGTTCGTCAAGCAGCTCGGCGGCCGTAGCGAACACTGAGCCGAAGGGCTTCGCCGGAATGCCGAAGCCGCAGTTGCAGTCGAACCAGTCCATGACCCCCTACCCAGTAGGTGTAATGACGAGGGGTTAGATTCCGCGGCGGGGCGAGGTTCTCCTGGCGAGGGGGCGGCTTCCGATGTCGGGTTCGGCCGTCAGCGGCCGCTGTTGGCAGACAACCGGTCGAGGACTGTTACGACGTCCTCGGTGTTGTAGGTCGACGTGGACTGGTTGGGGCGCTGATACAGCTCGACCTTCCTGCCGTTCGGCAGCGTGAACTCGTTCTTGCCGTTGATATAGATGACGGCGCAGGTGACGCCGCGCTTCTGGATCTCCTGGTCGCAGTCCGACCGGCCCATCGGCATGAGCGTGACGAAGATGGCGCCAGGATGCTTCCTGTCGTAGTCGCGCAGCAGGCCGATCGTCTTCTGGTGCCACTCCAGCGTCAGCGGCGCATAGAACTCGACCTTGATAGGGGCTGACTTCTCCCCGAAGGTCACGATCTGATTCGAGCTGGACGCAATGGCTTGCAGCGCCGCCGCCGGCCGGTCCACCTTCGGCTTCGGGCGCGTGAGGATGAACCCCTCCGCCCCGAGCGCCGCCACCAGCACGACCACGACGGCGATGAACGCGGCGTTCGACTTCTTGCGCGCCGGCGTTGCCCCCGTCATGACTGCTTCCCCGGGATCGGCAATACTCCGGTGCCGGCCAGCGCCTTCTGCCCCTGGTCCGAAACCAGGAAATCGATGAACTTCTCTGACAGCGCTCGCTGCTGGGTCGTCCTGAGCATCGCCACCTGGAGCCGCACCGGCGGATACGACTCGCGCGGAAACTTCGCCACCACCCGCAGATCGGACTTCGACGCCTTGTCCGGCGCTGTTTCGAGCGGGCAGGTGAGGTACGTCACCCCGGCATCCACCCGCCCCTCACTCACCGCCTTCACCGCCTCGAGCGGCATCTCGCGCAGCACCAGCTTCGACTGGATCCGATCCCACAGCTTGAGCGACTGGAGTGCCTTCTGGCCGTAGTACCCGATGGAGTTGAACTTGGGATCGCCCATGCTGATATACCTGACCTGCGGACCGGTGATGTCGCTGAGCTGGTTGAGGCCCTTCGTCTTGCTCGGCGCGAACAGCACGACATCCAGTGACCCGAAGTCGGCGATCGTGCTCTCATCGATGTACTTCCCATCGGCGAGCTGCTTCATCTCCAGCTCACCCGGCGAGATGAACACATCCGGGCGCTCCCCCTTCCTTACTCTCTTCACCAGGATGTTCGCGTTGTCGAAAACGATCTCCAGCCTGATCTCGGGGTGCGATGCCCGGAACATCGCCGCGGCCACGTTCACCGGCCCCGTCAGGCCGCAGGGCGCGAAGACGATGACCTGATTGCCGGGGGCCGCGGCCTGCCCTTGGCGGCTCCGGGCTATGATCAGCCCTCCCATCGCGACCGCCGCGACCAGCAGCACGACAATGACGACCTGCGCGGTCCGACTCACCGACTCGCCACCTTCATCGGGCTCGCCTCCTGCGCCGGCCCCCACGGGCCCGGCCGCAGCGGCAAGTCCTGATCATTGCGCAGCTTGATCTTCGCAAGCGCTTCGAGCATCTCCGGCGCGGTCAGGAAGGCGACGAACTCCTCTGCCAGCTTCCGGTGCTTGCTCCCACCGAGAACGCCAACCACCGTGCGCGGAACGTAGTACGTGTCCCGCGGAAGAATGCAGGCGATCTCGGCCTTCTGCTTGCTCAGGTCAACCGACTTCGTGTCCATCGGACATCCGACGAACTGCACATTCGCCTCCGCCCGGCGATCGACGACCCACTGGAAGGACTCATTGCAGCATCCCGTCACCTTCACCTTGGGCTTGATCTTGTCCCACAGCCCGAGGTTCTGAAGTGACTGACGCGCCGCATGCGATGCCGCGGTCAGGTCCGGTGGCGAGAACGAGATAACCTTCACCTCCGGGTTGAGCAGATCGGCCGGCTGCTTGATCTTGCCCGGGTTTCCCGTCGGCACCAGAATGGCAACCTCGTAGCTCCCGAAAGACACCATCGTCTTCGGGTCGATGAACCCCTTCTCCACCAATACCGTCGCCTCGTGGCCGCCCGGCGAGATGAAGATGTCCGGTTTCTCCGGGTTCTGCTCGACGGCCTTCGCCATCATCTCCGGGGTATCGACCATCGTCTTGAAGCTGACATTCGGATGCTGGGCCGTGAACGCGTCCATCGCCTTGCTCAGCGGAACGAACGCCCCCATCGGCACCGCGAGGTACAGCGTTTCCTTCGGCCCGGTGGCAACAGGCACCGCGGTCTGCGCGGTCTGCGCCCGCCATGCGAACACTCCCCCGACGACCACCAGCACCGCGAGCACAATGACGATGAACGCTTTCACAGATCAGATCCTCCGCCTACCGACTGCAGTCGCTTCGACGGGCCGACCTTCCTCTGCGCTGCCGCCATCGAATCCAGCATGTTCTGGTATGGCACAGCGCCAAGCGAGCGCCCGATCTCCTTGCCCTCAGGCGTCATGAAGACCACCGTCGGGTAGCTGCTCACCTTCAGTTGTCTCACGATATCGGGGTGCTTGTCGCTATCAACTCGAACCGTGACGAATGCCTTGCTGGCCTCGGCCACATCGGCCCGCGAGAAAACCGTTTCGTCGAGAAACTTGCACGGTTGGCACCAGGCGGCGAACACGTCGATCATCACTGGCTTGCCGGCTGCCTTCGCCTTTGCCAGCCCGTCCGCGTAATCGTAGTTCCATCCGATCTCAGCACTTCCCGCCATCGTCTTCTTCCCTTCGCTGCTAGGCGGCGCCAGCGGAGGAGACACCGCGCCCGTCGTCTGACCGCCGGCCGGTTTCTGCGCAGCCGGTTGACTGCATCCGGCAATGACGAACAGCAACGCGATGAGTATTCCCCAACGCGCAATGTTTAGCATCCTGTTCCCTATCTGTGCCGGGTTCCCGCCCGACAACGCCCTGTGTAACGAGATTAGGCATCAACTATGAAGCTTCTATGTCGAACGCCCGACAGCCCTGCTACGGCCAGGCCCATGGGCTGCACCAGCCCTGCCATGCACGGCGCCGGGTAGGGCAGGACCGGCCCCGCGGCGAATGCAGAGGCCCGTGAGCATCATCATACTGGATGAGTCGATCGCCAGCAAGATCGCCGCGGGGGAGGTCGTCGAGCGCCCGGCGTCGGTGGTGAAGGAGCTGGTCGAGAACGCGCTCGACGCCGGCGCGAGGCGGGTCGAGGTCGAGGTGCGGGAGGCGGGGCGAGGCCTGATACGTGTCACCGATGATGGATGCGGCATGACGCGTGAAGACGCGGTGCTCTCGCTCCAGCGCTACGCGACCAGCAAGATCCGAACCGCCGACGATCTTTTCAGCATCACCACTCTGGGGTTCCGGGGCGAGGCGCTGCCGAGCATCGCCTCCGTCTCCCACCTCACGCTCGTCACCCGCCCCGCGGGAACGGAGTCCGGGACGCGCTTGGCGGTGGTGGGGGGAGAGGTCGTCGAGCTGGAGGACGCCGGCGCTCCCGTCGGCGCTGACATCTCTGTAAGCAGGTTGTTCTACAACACCCCGGCCAGGTTGAAGTTCCTCAAGCGCGATGCGGCTGAGCTGGGCCAGATCACGGACACGATGACACGCTTCCTGTTCTCCCATCCCGGCGTATCGTTCCGGCTGCGCGTGGGGGGCCGAGATACGCTGCAGCACAGCGCCAGCGCGGATCTCAAAGCGTCCGTGCTGGCAGCATGGGGGCGGGAGCTTGCCGATGCCATGGTCACGGTGGAGAAGCAGGCAGCGGGCATGAGGATCAGGGGCCTCGTCTCGCCGCCGCTGCTGCACCGAGCCACCCGGAGCCATCAGTTCCTCTACGTGAACCATCGATGGGTGCGAAACCGCACTCTCGCCCATGCGATCGAGGAAGCATACCGCGGCCTCGTGCCGGAGAAGCGCTTCCCCGCGGTCGTGCTCTTGCTGGAGATCGAACCACACGCCGTCGATGTCAATGTCCATCCGACCAAGGCCGAGGTGCGACTGAGCCGGGAGCCGGAGATTCACCATCTGGTCTTCGCTGCCGTGCGCGAGGCGCTGGAGTCGGCAGGCGCGCCGGGGGTGCGGTTGGCAGCGTCGTCGCCGGGGATTGGGCCTGTTGCGTGGGAGGAGCAAGCTCCTGGCCAGCAGCACGCTCCTGTTCAGCAGCCCCTCGGGCCAGGCTGGGCCGGAACTCTGGCGGCGCCGGGGTTGCTCTCTCCGGCATTCCGCGCCGCGGTGTGCGACCGGCTGGAGCTTCGGCCGCTCGCCCAACTGCGAGACACCTACATCCTCGCCGAGAGCCAGGCCGGGCTGCTGCTCGTCGACCAGCACCGCGCGCAGGAGCGCATCCTCTACGAGCGGTTTGCGCAGGCGCGACTCTCGCAGCGGCCTCACAGCCAGGCGCTGCTCACACCCGCGGCTGTGCAGCTTGGCTCTCGCGAGGCAGCCGCGATCTCGGAGCAGATGGACGATCTGCGAGCAGTCGGGTTCGAGTTCGAGCCATTCGGCCGGGAGGCGTTCCTCGTTCGGGCGGTGCCGGCACAGCTCAGAGACGGGGATGTGGAAGCGGTGGTGAAGGACCTCGCGGACGAGCTGTCCGCGGAAGGCGCCGGCACGTCGGTCGAGCGTCGTCGGGAGAAGCTGCTGATCACGCTCTGCTGCCGCTCGTCGGTGAAGGCTGGAGACCGCCTGTCATATGATGAGATGGCCGAGCTGCTGCATGACCTCGCCGCAACGGCACGCCCATACACCTGCCCGCACGGCTGGCCGATCGTCATGACCATCTCCAACTTCGATATCGATCGGAAGTTCAACAGGTAGCCCGCCGGTGGAGAGAGGCCTGCTGGCAATCGTCGGACCGACCGCCACTGGCAAGAGCGAGGTGGGGGTTCTGGTGGCCGAGGCACTGGGCGGCGAGATCATGTCCGCCGACTCGATGCAGGTCTACCGCGGGCTGGATATCGGGACAGCCAAGCTCACGCCTGGGCAGCGAGCGCGGGTGCCCCACCACCTCGTCGATATTGTCGACCCGGACGAACCGTTCTCCGTCGCCGACTACCGCGCGCGCGCCGACGCCGCCCTCGAAGACATCTGGGAGCGGGGGCGACAGCCCATCCTGGTCGGCGGCAGTGGCCTCTATGTGCGAGCGGTGATCGAGGAGATGGACTTCTCTTACGTGCCGCCCGACCGCGAGCTGCGCCGCCAACTGACAGATGAGGCGAGGGCCAAGGGGTTGGCCGTGCTCCATGAGCGGCTGCTGAAGGTCGATCCGGCGGCCGCCGCCCGCATCCACCCCAATGACGAGAAGCGGATCATCCGCGCGCTGGAGGTCGCGCAGAAAAGAGAACATCATCCCCCTTCCCCCTCTCCGCGCGCGGAGAGGGGGCGAACACCTGAGGGAGGACGACGTCGGGAGACGCGGGGTGAGGTTCACGCGGATGAGTCGGACAGCATGGCTCAGCCAGCATTCGGGACTCACGCGCGGGCGCACCCAGCCGTTGACCAGCCCCGGGCAACGCGCTACAATACGATGGAGTTCGGGCTGACACTCGCCAGGGACGAGCTGTACCGTCGCATCGAGGCGAGAGTCGATGCCATGCTCGCAGCCGGGCTCGTCGACGAAGTCCGTGGGCTACTCGGGCACGGATACCCACCCGAGCTGGTTTCGATGAAGGGCCTCGGCTACGCGCAGATGGTGCCGTACCTGCGAGGCGAGGTTTCCCTGGACGACGCGGTCAGCCGGCTGAAGCGGGATACGCGCCGCTTCGCGAAGCGGCAGCTCACCTGGTTCCGGGCCGATCCGCGCATCAGGTGGATAGACGTGGAGCAGGCGGGAGGGCCGCCTGGGGTCGCGAGCGTTGTGGTTGAGGGATGGCGCTCAGGATGAAGGCAGCAGGCATGCAGAAGCGCGCAAAGCGTTGCGGCGAGCCGCTTCGGCTCAGCCTGTGTTGCCTCGCGCTGGTTGCAGGAGGCGGACCTCACTGAGAGCAGGGCAACGGACTGAGTAGGAAAGCGGGCGCCGGAGCGGACTGAGAGGCCGACCGGCGCCTTTGTGTTTGTGCAATCACCCCGGACGAGGGGGTTGGAGCAGAGCGATGGTCAAGTTCACGAAGATGCACGGGCTGGGGAACGACTACTTGCTGGTGGACGCGATGAAGGGCGGGCCGCCGGAGGAGAAGCTGCCGGCCATCGCCAAGGCACTGTCCGACCGGCATTTCGGCATCGGCTCGGACGGGCTGATCCTGGTCGAGCCGTCGCGAGTGGCCGACTTCAAGATGCGGATATTCAACTCCGACGGCAGCGAGGCCGAGATGTGTGGCAATGGCGTCCGGCTGTTCGCCAAGTTCGTCTACGAGCGCGGCTACACGCGCCAGCGCGACCTGGAGATCGAGACTCTTGCCGGCATCATCCGGCCGAGGCTGCGCGTCAGCGGCAGCGAGGTGACGGACGTCCGAGTCGATATGGGCGAGCCGCGCCTGCGGCGATCGGAGATCCCGATGAAGGGCCCGGACCAGGAGCGGGTGGTCGCCGAGCGAATTCGCGTGCTCGGCCAGCGGCACGAGGTGACCGCGGTGTCCATGGGCAATCCGCACTGCGTGCTCTTCGTGGAGAACGTCGATAAGACGAAGGTCGAGGAGATCGGTCCCGCCATCGAGCACCACGACCTCTTCCCGCGAAGGACGAATGTGGAGTTCGCGCAGATTGTCGGCGATGGGCATATCAGGATGCGGGTGTGGGAGCGGGGCGCCGGAGAGACGCTGGCCTGTGGCACCGGCGCGTCGGCCGTCGTCGTCGCCAGCGTGCTGAACGGCCTGTCGCCGCGCAAGGCGATGGTCCACCTCCGGGGCGGCGACCTGAAGGTGCACTGGAACCAGGAGGACAACCACGTCTTCATCGAAGGGCCGGCGGAGGAAATGTGCACCGGCGAGACCCGCTTGGACGAAGGCGTGTAGGGGCGCACCCCTGTCCGCCCCTGGTCGTGGGGAGCAGATGCGGGGCAGGAGCAAGCTCCTGCCCAACAGAGAACGGAGGAGAAGAGATGCAGGTTGCAGACCGGCTTCTGAAAACGCCGCCGTATCCGTTCGCGGAGTTGGCGCGGCTTAAGCGGAAGGCGATCGAGGATGGTGTCGACCTCATCGACTTCGGCATCGGAGACCCCGACCAGCCGACACCGTCGCATATCGTCGAAGCCTTGCGCAGGGCAGCGCTCGATCAAAGGACTCATCAGTACGACGAAACCGGCCGCGGCCTGCCGGAGTATCGACGCGCCATCGCCTCCTGGTACCGGAACCGCTTCGGCGTCGAGCTCGATCCAGACCGAGAGGTGCTGCGCCTCATCGGCGCCAAGGAGGGGCTCGCTCACCTTGCCTGGGCGGTTCTCAACCCGGGCGACATCGCGCTCGTGCCCGACCCGGCCTACCCGGTCTACAACATCGCCTCGATGTTCGCCGGCGCGGAGGTCCACCGATTCCCGCTTATCCAATCGAGCGGCTATCTGCCTGACTTGCAGGCGCTGCCCGCGAGCGTCCTCGATCGAGCCAGGCTGCTCTTCCTCTGCTACCCGAACATGCCGACGGGTGCAGTCGCCCCCCTCGACTTCTTCCGGAGGCTGGTCGAGTTCGCCCGCGGCCGGAACCTCCTCGTCTGTCTCGATATGGCGTACTCGGAACTGTACTACGACGGGCAGAAGCCTCATAGCATTCTCGAGGTCGACGGCGCGAAGGAGGTGGCGATCGAAATGCACTCGCTCTCCAAGACCTACAACATGACGGGCTGGCGGCTGGGCTTCGCCGTCGGCAGCGTCCAGGCCCTCGATGCGCTTGAGAAGATGAAGTCGAATGTCGACTCCGGCGCGTGGCTCGCAATCCAGGATGCGGGCGTCGCAGCCCTCACCGGCCCGCAGGACTGCGTCGACCGGACGCGTGCCATCTACCAGCGCCGCCGCGACCTGCTGGTGGACGGGTTGAACGCCGCCGGCTGGAATGTGCCCAAGCCGAAGGCGACCTGCTATGTCTGGGCGCCTGTGCCGGGCGCCCAAACCTCGGCCGGCATGGCGGAGGCGCTGCTGCGCGACGCAGGGGTGCTCGCCACACCGGGCAGCGCCCATGGCGAGAAGGGCGAGGGCTATGTGCGATTCTCGTTGACCGTGCAAGGCGGGCGACAGGAGGAGCGAATCGCCGAGGCCGCCGCTCGCATCAAAGAGAAAGTGCGGATTTGATGACCTTGAGCACCGACGCGCGCGCGCATCAGCGGGCGCTGCTGGTGGCGCTGGAGCGGCATGCCGAGGACTGGGAGGAGTCCCTCGAGGAGCTGACGCGCCTGGCCGAGACCGCGCATGTCGATGTCGTCGGCACAGTCACTCAACGGCGTGACACCCCTGACCCCGTCTTCTTTCTCGGCAAGGGCAAGGCCCACGAGATTCGCGAGATCAAGGGCGAGACGGGCGCTGACGTTCTGCTCGTCGATGGCGACCTGCGGCCGAGCCAGCAGCGCAATCTCGAGGAGGCCGCCAACATGGGCGTGCTGGATCGCACCGGCCTCATCCTCGCCATTTTCGCCCAACGGGCCCGCTCGGGGGAGGGCAAGATCCAGGTCGAGCTCGCCCAGCTCAGCTACCTGCTGCCGCGGCTCACCGGGAAGGGGACGCAGCTCTCGCGTCTAGGCGGCGGGATCGGGACCCGGGGTCCCGGCGAGACGAAGCTCGAGACGGATCGCAGGCGCCTGCGCGAACGTCTCCGGATGCTGCGTAAGCAGGTCGAGCAGATCGGCAAGCGGCGCGCGGTCGAGCGCCGGCACCGGCAGGAATCGGGCCTGCCAGTGGTCGCGTTGGTCGGGTACACCAACGCGGGCAAGTCGACGCTGCTGAACTCGCTCTCGGGCGCCGGGGTGTTCGTTGAGGACCTGCTGTTCGCCACTCTCGACCCCACCATCCGCCGCGTCCAGACGCAGGACGGCAGGGAGCTGCTGCTGGTCGACACTGTCGGCTTCATCCGCAACCTGCCCCCCCAGCTCATCGCCGCGTTCAAGGCCACTCTCGAGGAGCTCATCGAGGCGGATGTGCTGGTGCACATCGTGGACGCGAGCCATCGTCAGATGGCGGAGCAGATCGATGCCGCGCGGCGCGTGCTTGCCGGCCTGGGCTGTGCCGAGAAGCCGACCGTGATGGCCTACAACAAGGCCGATCTCGTGCAGGATCGGGAGCGGCTCGGCGAGCTGATGGCGCGGCAGGAGCACGCGCTCGCCATCTCGGCGCGCACCGGCGAAGGGCTGGACGATCTGCTCCGTCTGATCGTCGAGCGGCTGGAGCAGGAACTCGTGCCGGTCGAGGTGACCCTGCCGTGGAGCGCGCAGGACCTGCTGCCCGAGGTGCACCAGCGCGGCCGGGTGCTGGCAGAGCAGTTCGAGGAAACCGGAATCGCATTGACCGCTCGCGTGCCTGTCGACGTCGCCCAGCGGCTCAAACGCGCAGCCGGAGTCGTGGAACCAGAGCCGGAGCCGTGGTGAGCCCCGCAGCTCACCGTTGGTACCATGTCAGCGAGAGCGCTTGACCTGCGGCTCCAGTTCCTGACGGAGGCGGAGAGCCTCCACCTTATCCCACTCGGATTCGGCAACACCGTGATCCATGTCGCCGCCCGCAGCCGCGACGAAGCCTCCATGCCGGGGTTTCTCGCCGATGTCTGCAACGCGCTGCTCGATCCACGAGAGGGGGCGCGCGTTCCTGGGCTGATCTCTGATGCGCCGACCGGCGGGGCCGCCGTGCTCCACACCTCGCGGCGCGCCGCTACGGAGCGTATCGGCCGTGTGTGCGAAGGAGCCGCGCCGCACGGACGCAAGAAGACGGGCACCTACTACACGCCGGGCTGGGTGGCGGACCTGATCGCGAGGACCGTGCTGCGCGGGGTGCTCGAAGGCAGGGGTCTGCTTCCCGATGCGGCGCTGTCGCTCCGCCTCCTCGACCCCGCGGCCGGCGCCGGGGCGTTTCTGGTGGCGATGGTGGACGCGATCGCCGAGGTGATGGGGGAGGATGATGCGGACAACACGGTCCGGCGCGCGGTCGTCGCTCACTGCATCCGCGGCATCGACCTCGACCCGCTCGCGGCCGAGGCCTGTCGGCTGTCTCTGTGGCTCACCGCGTCGCGGCCGGGAAGGCCGGCGGCCATCCCGGCCGCGGCCGTGTCGGTTCGGGACACGCTGCTCGAACGGCCCAGGCGTCGCTCAGTCGACATCGTCGTCGGCAACCCGCCGTGGGGGGTGAAGCTGACCCCGAGCCAGGCGGCCCAGCTCTCCGAGCTTGCGCCTGATGCCCTGCGTGGGCACCGCGACTCGTTCCTCTTCTTCCTCGCGCTGGGGGCGGAGGCCGTGCGCGGCGATGGAGCGATTGGGCTGGTTCTGCCCGATGCGCTACTCTCGCAGGTGAAGTATGAGGCTGCCAGAGAGCACTTGCTCGCCAGTTTTCGCCCACTGCATGTTGCGCGGTTCGGCGACAGGCTCTTCCCGGGCGCGACTGCGCCGGCGTGCGCGCTGTGCTTGATCGGGAAGTCAGTCGCCCCGCACTCCTTCGTCACATCGGACCTTCGGGGTGCGAAGCCCCGCGGCCTGGCGGAAGGCGCGAGTTGGGCAATGCCCTCCGACGCGCCCACCGCCGCGCCTCATCACAGCTTTCTGCTACCACCGCCTCAGCTCGACCGGCTTCTGCGCGGCCTTTGCCCACGGCACCGCGGATTGGGTGAGCCGTTCCGTTTCCACGACTCAGGCATCAACTACGCAACCGCCGACCTCGGGCGCGCCCTTCTCTACACGGGGGCGCGCCAGTACCCCGAGGATATCCCGGTCACGCGCGGTCGCGACTTCGCCGCGCTCACTGTCCCCGGCAGTTCCGCCTGGCTCAGGCATGACTGGCGATGCCGCGTGCCATCTTCCGCAAAGGTCTCCGTGCGCGCCGATCTCTACGGCATGGCGCCCAAGCTGCTGTTCCGTCAGACCGGCGACCGGCCGATGGCCACGGTCGACCGCGCGGGAGTCTACTTCGGCCGTTCGGTCATCGCAGTCAGCGCTCCCTCCGAGCGCGACCTCCTCTGGCTCGCAGCGGTGATGAACTCGGGCATCTTCGCCGCGCTGTATCGCGCGCTGACCCCGGAGGTCGGCCGCCCATTTGCACAGGTCAAGGTCAGCAAGCTCAAGCTCGTTCCCGTGCCGCCGAGAGATGCTGACGACGGCCCGATCGAACTAGCCCGCGAACTCCTGCGCGAGACCGGCGAGGAACGCAGAGGCGAGATGCTCGCGCAGGTCGATGACCGCGTGGCCGAGGCCTATGGGCTGAGCGCGAAGGACCGGCGGACTGTGGCGGCGTTCGTCGGCCCTCGCTCTACCTCGCGAGCCGGGCGAGGGCCGCGCGCGGATACATCGTGAGCGCGGTGACAGCGAGAACCGCCCAATAACCGGCAAAGCTTGCCTTTCCCCGGTAGTGCTTCCGGTAGAATCGGATGAGGCTGCGATGCGACTCGACCAGAGCCTTCGCCCTCACCTGTCGGGTGCTCTGGCCGTGGTGGTGCAGCACCTGTGCGCGGGGATCGAACACGATCCGCCAACCGGCCTGCCGAAGCCGGTAGCACAGATCGGTGTCGTTGAAGTAGAGCGGGAAGCTTTCATCGAACAGGCCGACCTCATCCAGCGCGGCCCGGCGAAGCGCCAACGCCGACGCCATCGGCTGATCGACCTCGCGGCGGGAATTGTGGTCCCAGTAGGTCATCCGGTAGCGCCCGAGCCTCGCGCTCCCCGGGAAGAGCCGCGAGAGACCGAAGGCATCGAACAGCACTGCTGCAGGCTCGGGGAAGCTCCGGCAGGATCGCTGGATTCTGCCGTCGGGGAAGACAAGCTGTGGCGCCACCCCGCCGATCCGAGGCCCCTCCTGGAACACCCGAAGCAACGTCGCCAACGCCCCGGGCTTCAGCTCCGTGTCGGGATTGAGCAACAGCACGAATGGTGCATCGCCGGCGCGGATCGCCTGGTTGTTCGCAGCGGCGTAGCTGCGGTTCTCCGCGTTCGCGATGAGGTGCACGCCCGGGAACTCGCTCCCCACCATCCCCACCGTCCCATCGCCTGACGCGTTGTCGACCACGATCACGCGCGCGACTCCCGGCTGCCCCGCCACACCGCCGGCGGGCAAGCCTACGACCGAGTGCAGGCACGCGCGAAGCAGCTCACGGGTGCGCCACGAGACGATGCAGACGTCGAGCCGGGCGACCAGAGGCTGGGTCACTGGACCCTCCGAAACGGAGACTTCCACTTGCGGCCGCCAGACCCCTCCGGCAGGAGTGCTTCTCCCGGCCGCCGAACTTGCAGGCAAGCTTCCATTCGGTCAGCTCCGAGGGTCAGCGAACACTGTGATCATCCGCACCGAAGTCCACGCCAGGGCCGGCTTTCTCGGCAACCCGTCTGACATGTATGGCGGGAAGGTCATCTCCTTCCTCATCCGCCAGTTCTCGGCCCGTGTCGAGCTCTGGGAGAGCCCGGAGCTCACCTTCCTGCCCCACTCCAATCACGATCGCACTCAGTTCGAGGACCTGTCGGACCTCGTCCACTCCGTCGAGCGCCACGGCTACTATGGGATGCAGCGGCTGCTCTTCGCCACCTGCAAACGGTTCGCCCAGTACGCGCAGGAGCGCGGGATCGAGCTTCGGCGAGCGAACTTCACCATCGAATACGAGACTACCATCCCGCGCCAATCAGGCCTCGGCGGCTCCAGCGCCATGATCATCGCCGGGCTGCGGGCGCTGCTGAGGTTCCACCGAGTGCCTGAGAAGAGCGCGCCCCCGGCGCTGCTGGCCGACCTGGCGCTGAGCGTCGAGACGCAGGAGCTGGGCATCGCCGCCGGGCTGCAGGATCGGGTCGTCCAGAGTTTCGGCGGACTCACCTATATGGACTTCTCAGGTGCAAAGCCAGCCTACGAGCCGCTCGACTCGAAGCTGCTCCCGCGATTCGGGCTCGCCTATCTCGCCGAGCAACACCTGGGCACGATGGAGTCGGGGCGCGTGCACTCGCAGCTGCGGTATCGCTGGGAACAGGGCGACCCCGAGGTGCGCAGGGCGGTGCGCGAGCTCGCGCGCAGCGCGGAGCAGGGGAGGACGGCCCTCGAGCACGGCGACCTGAAGGCGATCGCGCGGCTGATGAACCGCAATCACGAGCTTCGAGTTCATCTCTTCGGCGACGCGCTGGGGGCGCACAACATCGAGCTCGTCGAGATCGCGCGCAGCCTCGGCTTCGCCGCGAAACTGCCGGGGTCGAGCGGCGCGGCGCTGATCCTCCTCAATCACGCCGGCGCCGACCGAGCGCTCGCCGAGGCGTACACGGCGAGGGGCTATCACTACCAGGCTATCGACGCGTTCTGAGAGGAACCATGCGGCGACACGCGAAGGCGGAGACACCAGCCGCAATACCGATCACCAAGGCAGTCGTCCCGGCGGCGGGCCGGGGGACGCGCCTTATGCCGGCGACGCGCTCGCAGCCCAAGGAAATGCTGCCAGTCGGCCGCAAGCCAACCATCCAGCACGTTGTCGAGGAGCTCGCCGCCAGCGGCCTGCACGAGGTGCTTCTCATTTCCGGCCAGGGCAAGCGCGCCATCGAGGACCACCTCGACCGGGACATCGCGCGCAACGAGGAAGAGCACCAACCATGGATGGACCTGCGCCTCTTCCACGCCCGACAGAGCCGGCCGCGCGGCCTCGCCGACGCCATCGCAATCGCGGAGCCCTTCACCGGTGGGCAGCCGTTCGTCGTCGCGCTGGGAGACTCGATCCTCGTCTCTCACTCGCCCCACCCGGTCGTCAAGCGGATGATCGACGTGCACGCGAAGCATCGCCCCGCGGCCACCATCGCGGTTGAGGGAGTGCCGTGGGAGGCGGTCAGCAGGTACGGGATCGTTGCGCCGAAGGGGGAACCCGATCACGTTTTCGCCATCAGCGGCTTTGTCGAGAAGCCCTCGCCGAGCAAAGCGCCGAGCAACCTCGCCGCGGCCGGTCGCTATGTGCTCGAGCCGATCATCTTCGACGCCATCAAGCGGATCAAGCCCGGGATCGGCGGGGAACTCTGGCTGACAGACGCGCTGCGGCTGCTCCTGAATGAAGGGCACGAGATCATGTGCGTGCGCCTGCGCAAGGGCGAGCATCGGCTCGATATCGGCAACTTCCTGAGCTACTACCAGGCCTTCTTCGAATTCGGCCTCGCCGACCCCGAGCACGGCGCGTCGCTGCGGGCGTGGCTGAGGAAGCGGCTGCGGGAGCGGGGCGAGTAGGTTGGACGAGGCGGCGGGCCTGGGCCAGCCCTCTCCCCCGCATGGTATAATGCCTGACAGAACGACCTGTATGCGACCGGACCAGCAACAACTCGATGAAATGGTGCGCCGTATCGTGGAGGCTGCGCATCCGCTGCGCATCATCCTCTTCGGCTCGGCTGCGCGCGGGGAGATGGCACCGGATAGCGATGTGGATGTCATGGTGGTCGTGCCGGAGGGGGTCAACCACCGCCAAACGGCAGGGTCGATCTACATGCAGTTCCGGGGGCTCGGCTTCCCGGTGGACGTCATTGTGGCGACGCCGGAGCAACTCGACCGGTACAGAGATGACATCGGGTTCATCTACTATGATGTGCTAAGAGAGGGGAAGGAGATCTATGCCGCAGCGGCCTGAGTCTGTGGCGGAGTGGATGTCCTATGCGAGGAGCCACCTCGCCGCGGCTCGCGCTGCCGTCGGTGTTGGAATCCTCTGGGAGATCCCGTGCTTCGAGGCGCAGCAGGCGGCCGAGAAGGCGGTCAAAGCGGTGCTCATCTCAGTCGGCGTCAAGCCGCCCGGAGTCCACGACGTCGGGGAACTACTCGATCTGGTGCCGCTCAGCCTGCCAAAAGCCTCGGGGGTTGAGGAGTCCCGTGTCCTTACCCAATACGCGTTTGCCACCCGGTACCCCGGAGGATGCTTCCCCGTCTCAGAGAGCGATTACCGCGAGGCACTCCGCCTTGCCGAAGCTGTGGTTGAGTGGGCAGAGGGTGTAGTCGGCGAAGCAGGCGCATAGGAACACCGCGGCACTCGTCGCTGCGGGGTTGGCTGAGGAAGCGGCTGCGGCGGCGCGGCGACTAAACCCATTGGGCAGGAGCTTGCTTCTGCCATCAAGCGTCTAGTCGCCCCCGCCCCCTGAACATCGCCTGATACCCGATGTGCGTGGTAGTGGTCCAGCGGCGTCGTCACTGATCGCCCGGG
>Ga0315288_10001996_pt1 | contig 26450 bp, 41 predicted proteins | sample YL17G11_20_MG_FD_203454 | JGI IMG/M metagenome (GOLD analysis project Ga0315288, IMG submission 203454) | Sediment microbial communities from Yellowstone Lake, YNP, Wyoming, USA - YL17G11_20 | ecosystem: Environmental > Aquatic > Freshwater > Lake > Sediment | place: USA: Wyoming | collected... | reverse complement strand
GACGGATTGTACACGTACGCGACGGTCCATGCGTTCGACGCCTGGCAATAGCCCGGCTTGCATACGAGCGTCGCGGTTATCGTGTTCCCGCCGGAGTTCACGGAATAGTTTCCCGCGCCGAGCGTATATGACGCTCCTGACGAGTTATCTATGCTCGTGACGGAGTTCACATACGGGTGTCCTACGTTGTACGCGGTAGCGTTCGTGAACGTGATGCTCTCGGTTACTGCATATGTCGGCAGCGTGAACGACTGCTGGACAGCGCTGACTATCCACACGCCCACGATGAGCGACGTGGAAACCAGCAGTATCGCTACAGCCATTCCTACGGCGGACATTCCTTTCATGGTCAGCATTTCAAACCACCTGCTTGTGGCAGACGGTTTTACTCAGGACCAGCTGCCCTGCCGAAGCCGGAGACGAGTATCCCGATTATCGCGACTGCGGCTATTACGATCAGGCTGACTACGCCCAGCTGGAACGAGCTCCACGTGGTGCTCACGATGTTCGTGAACGTGGTGTTAGCGCTCGCAGTCCATCCGGCCTGGTTCACTGAGGATTGTACCGTTGTGAATATCCAGACTCCGACGATGAGCGTGGTCGAGACCAGAACGATGGCCACAGCCATCCCGACAGCCGAGAGACCCTTCCTGCTCAGCAACTCTAGTTTCGCCATGGAACGGAATCCTTTAGAACGGGTTATATACGCGAGCATGGTCCTTTAAGCGCTATATCCCCCAGTAGTCGACCTTCTTCGTGGCCTTGCGCTGCACCATGCCGAACTTGCCGAGCTGCGGCAGGCGGCGCTCGACGATGCGCGGGTCGAGGCCCGTCGCATAGCTGAGCGTGTCCGTGCTCATCGCCCGGCGGTTCTTGTTCTTGGCGCTGGTCAATATCTCCATTATTATGTCATCGTAATCCATTCCCACACCTCAGTACGCCGACGGCTTCTTGAACACGCGGTACAATATCAGCACGATGCCGAGCGCGGCGAATATCATCGCCGCGTATCGCGTGTACTCCGGAAGGTACGCGACGGCCGCGCCTGCCATTATCAGGCCCGCGATGCCCGTCGTCCCATAATTATTGGTCTTGAAATATATCATCGTCATGGCCATGAATCCTATCAGGGCGTAGAACATGTTACCCATCAGGTGCACGTACGGATAGAGCGCAGCGTCCATGATGCGCCCCTGGAGCAGGTACGACCAGCTCTCCGTGTAGTTGAATTCCATGGAATCACGTCTGCCATTCGAGATTGCGGCCTGCCCACCACTGCATTATTCCGACCGCATAGACGAACCATACCATCACGCCTATTGGATAGCCGATGGTCGCGGCATCCGCTGACGACAGCCCGAATCCCGATAGTATCGTCTTGAACATCTCCGGGACCATGACTGTCGAATCCACGAACATCGATATGAACGACCTGGAAGCGCTGATGAACATGCCGATGCTGTCGGCCGTGCTGGACGAGGCCGAGACCGTGGCGGCAGAGCCGCTCAGCGACGAGTTCATTATGCCATACGAGTTCTGGAACGACGTATAGTTCCACCGGCTGTCAACCTGCACGGTCGTTCCGAACACGTTGATATTCCGGAGCATGCCGAGCGATAGCACGAATAAAAAGGTAAACAGCGAAACGTCATATGCCCTCATCATTCTCCCCTCTTGCGCGCCAGCGCGTTCAGCATGGCCAGCACTCCTGCCAGCGCCAGTACCGTCAGCGATATGGTGTAGAACCTGTAATAAAGCAGCACGGATGCCAGCAGGACCATCACCACGCCGGCGGTGGCACCGTGCAACGGGCCGAACATCATCGGCACTATGACTATGAACAGGAGCGATGCGAACATCAGGTATGTCGGGTCGATTGGTAGCCCGCCGACGTCCGTCGCTATGTTCGCCGGGTTCCCAGCCAGCCACGACCATATGTCCCACTGCGTATAGTCCGTCCGGTCGAACGTGTAATGCACCTTGTAAGTAGCGTTCTCATCCGGCGTGACATAGTTCAGGCTGATTATCGAACGGTTAGTGCTGCTTCCGAAGAACAGCAGCGACGCGCCCGTGCTGTCGTAGACCCACAGGCTGACGTTGTTCGTCAGGTTCGCCCCGTCGATGTAATTGAGCGTTATGGTGCCGTTCGTCATCGTCAGGCTGTAGCTGACGTTCCAAGCGTTCGCCGCCACGCCCGCGAGCGTGCAAGGTATGTTTATAGTTTTCGTCAGGTCGGTCGGGTCGATGTACAGGTTGCCTATCGTGCTGACGGTCGCGCCGTTGTCCAGGTACAGCTGGTAGTTGTCCGCGTTGATGAGATAGTCGATGGTCTTCATCTCCGCGTCCAGGCGCGCCTCCGTTATCGTCTGCAGCGTCCCCTCCAAGGTCTTCTTTATCGCCAGGATGTCGCCCTGCCGGTACGTGGCGCATTCGTCGCTGATGGACAGCTCGAGCTGCGCCACCTGGTTCAGGTTCGCATCGACCAGGTAGAAGTTCTTATATTCGACGGCATTGCTGACGAGAAGCGACCGGTAGTACGTCTCGGTGGCACTGTACGAAACGGTCATCTTCACCTGAGACAGCTGGTTGAACGCCGCAGCCAGCACCTTCGACGCGTTCGTGCCGTAGCTGCTCACGCCATTGCTGCAGAACAGGCTCAAAGTACGGTTCGTAGCCGGCGGAAGCTGCTGCACTCCAGTCAGCTCGTCGTAGAACGTCAGCATCACGTACGGGTTGATCTCCGAATATCCGCCGACGTCGGTCATGTTCACGATGGAACCGGTGCTGTTCGTGACGTTCGCATAGCTTCGGTTGCCGATGAAGTTCCCGAACTTGACGTAGAACTGCGTGGCGTTCGTCGAGTTGACCGTCATATAATAGTCGCCATTGGATTGGTTGCGCAGCGCCGTCATGTTGCTCGTATTCAGCCATACGTCCGACAGGTCCCATTTTACGAATCCGGCGTTGTATTCGTCCGTGAAGTTGAGCGTGCTCGCATTTTTCATGCCGGTGAAGAGCTTCTGGAACGCGTAGGTGTCCCTGTCCGTGCAGCCGAACCCGCCGCTGGTCACGGTCAGGAACGAGGTCGTGACGCCGCCGGTATAGTTCTCTATGTCCGCCTGGCCGATGGTGAAGTTATATATTCCGAACGGTAGCGTGGCGCTGTAGGGCGAAGCTATGATGACGCCGTCCTTGTAGAACACGTACGACACGTTCGACGTGGCCGTCGCGGTTATGGGCGTGTTCTCCGCGACTGTCGCGGACGGGCTGAACGCTATCGCCGTGGTCGTCGCGGCCTTGTTCACCGTCAGGTAGCGCATCACCGCGGCGGCGCTGTAGTTGCCTCCGGACAGCGTTGCGGTGAAGTTGTACGCGTGCGCGGACAGATTGCCGTACGACGGGGACGATATGACGGTGCCGTTGCGCGTGAACTGCGGCTGGAGCCCGGCGACGTCCGTCCAGGCCGACGCGTTCGGTATCGAGTTGTAGACGTACGTGCCGTCCGCCTCCGTGCCGTTCAGCGCGACGTGCAACGCGGTCGGGACTTTCGCAATGTCGTACGACATCCATGCAGTATTGTTATTGACCGCGTCCGTGCCGGTGCCGTTCACGGCGCGCCACCTGTATTCGAAGTGCGTCGCGTTGGCGAAGTTGAAGTTCGTGAAGTTTATGACGAACGTCGAGGCGGAGCGGTTGAACAGCGCGGGCGACGTGGCGTTCGTATAATTGGACATCGTCCCGGTGAAGTTCGCCTCGAACGTGACGTTCGTGGTGTTGAAGAAACCTCCGGCTCCGTCCCAGTCTATCTGGAAACCGTAGGTCGCGCTGGTGTTGAAGGCCGTAGGCGTGGCGTACTTGGTCGAGTTCGCGCTGTACTGAGGGCCGATGTTTAGGATGTACGTCATCCTCATGTTCGCCCAGAACGGGATGTCGCCGCTGTCGGGCGTCCACGTCGCAGGCAGGCTACCGACCGGATACGCCTGCCGTCCGCCCAAACCGCCCGTGTGGTACTGCTTGTTGTCCGTTATGCTGGTAAAATATGCGAGAAGATAAGTCGAACCGGACGTGATGTTGATGTTGCTTGCGCTCAAATTCACGCAAACCCACCCGACGGCCACCGCAGTCGTAGCTTCTGCCAGACGCGCTTTGTTAAAGGGAGTGTTTCCGCTCGCGTTGTATATCCCGAGCTGGACGTTGCCGCCGCCCGTGGAGGTGTTAAAATTAATACAGACGGTTTGAAGTGTACCCGTTCCGGATGCGTTCACCATCGCGCCGTTCGCGGCCACCGCCTGACACAGATCCTGCGCGATGGCCGTGTTGCCAGTTTCGTCCGTGGTTGCGTTCGCAGCGCCAGCGCAGAGCGCCAGAGCTACGAACGCCACGGCTACGACTGCCCACGCGCTGCGTCCCTTCATTAGAGCATCAGCCCCGGTACACGTACTGCGGCTGCTGGTCGCTCATGAGCGTCCAGAGCAGCGCCGCGATCGGCACGACGACGAACAGCAGGAAACCCAGCTGCGCCCCAAGGAGCATGGCTGCTTGTATCACCGATAGTATCAGTTGTCGCAAAGGCGGGCTGGACGAGCGCCATCGCTAGAACCAGTCCTACCGCCAGCCACGTCATCTTTTGCAATCGCTATCACTTCACGCGCATGTGCTTGTACGCTTCGGACTTGCGCTTCGATTCTTTCGACTTGAACTTGCGCCCGCACGGCATCTCCTTCACCTCCTATTCGAGCTCCTCGATCTTCTCCGGCATCTTCTTCCTGCCCACGGCAAGCTTGAACGCTTCGTCCTCATGCGGAGACTTCAACTCTATCGCCATCATATCCACCCCCGTTTAGCGCAATACTTCCTCGGCCCGGCCTTCAGCGCGGGCGGAGTGTTCGGGCTGCGTATCGATGCCAACGCAGCATTCTTGTTCATCGGCATGCTTTCAACCTCCATATAGCTTCGTCTTTCCCTTCGTCTTCGGATGCTCCTTCGCAAGATGGCCTTCCATATAACCGAGGTAACGCCTGCTTCCCCGTATCGTCAGTCTTGCCATTCTTCCACCATAACTGTGATGGGCGGGTCCGCGAGGATCCGCCATGGGACTATGCGTCCCTGTCATCACTGCTTATTTCTTCTTCTTTTTCTTGCCCATGTCACTACTCCGCTTATTGGATAAGCGCTATATTATGCCTTCCATGTCTAGGCCTCCCCTGCGGCGTCGCGGCATTATCGAGGCGTCCAGGAGGTCGTCGCCGTCCACGATGGTCAGCTCGCTCGTCTCCGTCGGCAGTATCGCGCTCAAGTGCCGACCTGCCCATCGCGACTGCTTCGCGTAATAGTCCTGCTTCCGCTGTGCCTTCTCCATGCGGCGCTGCTGGCCGAATACGAGCGATTGCGTCAGCGCTTGCGTGCCTATCGGCTTCTGCGACCGCGTATAAGCCTTCTTCGCCTGCCTGAACTGTTCCTCGTCGCGCCATTTGGCGAACTTGGCCTGCGCGGCGATGTTCTTCTCGCGCGTAGTCCTGTCGAAGGTCTTTACGCTTTTGACCGCCTTTGCAGCGACCTCGTGTGGCGTGAGATAGTTGGCGCTCCATCGCTGGCCTGCGGTGTCGAACGCCCGCTTCGCAGGAGCGGCCAACTCCTTCGCCTTCGCCAGCGCGTCCCGCATCGTGTCAGACATCGCCATTTCAAAACACGCCCTCCATGTCCATCACTTCCGTCATGTCCAATTTAAATGCGTCGTCATTCTCCTTTTTTTTAGGCTTGGGTTTTACTGCCCTTTCCGATTCAACCTGCCTCCTCATGTTGGATTGGTGCCAAGCTTTCATCCTGGAAACGGCATGCTCGGCTAGCGTTCCGGCTGCCTGTTTCAACATGTCAACCTTTCCCATATACATCGCCTAAAACGAATATTCGTTCGGGTCCCTGCGCTGGGCCATTATGAATCCTACGACTATGAACCCGAGTATCGCTATCAGCGGCCAGTAGTTCCAGATGGTCTTGATGAGCGAGATGGTGTTCAACGCGTCCGTATTGTTCACGGCCGTGCCGTTCGGATAGGTCGCGGCGCCGATGCTCTGCTCCGCTACGGGTATCAGGACTTCCATGAACACGCGCGTGAATATGACGTACACCAGGCCTACGACGAAGATGGCTATCAGGATGACTAGGAAGGCGTACGCCCCGCCGCGGCGGTTCGGAATCATATTATACCGGCCTCCCGCAAGCCGTTGCCTCGGCCGGATTTCCTGCCGCGTTCCTTCATCCCGACGAGCTTGAACACGTCGCCCGCATGGACCGTCTCGCTATACCCGCGGCGCTCCTTCCTTCCGCGGGACGGCCTCCCGGACGTTTCTGATGATGAAGGCAATATCAATCCCGGGAATATGTCCTTGACGGGCTGTATTGGTCGAGTGGATATCGGCGAGGATGGAACAGAAAATGGCGCCGGATATGACATCATCTGCCTAGTCCGTTGCATCTGTTTCTGCTCCTGTTTCTGCGCCCGCGCACTGACAGAACCTAGCGACAATCCGAATAATTGCATGAATCCGTTCTTGGATTTTTGCATCGTTTCCTGCCCGCCGAACGCCATCTTCATGGCGTTCCCATATATTCCCGCGACCTCGCGCCGACCCGCTTGTTTCTGCCTGCTCTTCTGTTCCTGTTTCGTTTCGGCCATGAGTCCGGGCATTTTATAATTCTGCTGCACGAATTCGCCTTCGCGCCTGAAACCGCGCATGACAGGCTTCCCCGTCTGCCCCATTATGAAGTCGCTCTCGCGCCGCGTGACGCGCGTGCCCGGCTCCTGCAACGACACGAGCCTGTCGAAGTCCTGCATGGCTTGCGGCTGCGGCTTCGCCTTTCCAAGCCCCGCCAGCTCTGCGAGCGAAGGCTCGGCAGTCCGCGTTCCTATGGTGCGGCCGGTTATGAAGTCGCGCTCCGTCTGCCGGATGCCCGCGCCGGCTCGCTCCCTGCCTGTAAGCGCAAGGACGCGCGGCATCGAAGGCGTCGAGGCGCGGGCCGACGGCTCGGCGTTCAGGCCGGCGTCCGACAGGCCCGCGATCTGCTGCGCGACGCTGACGACGCCGCTGCCGGCTTCGGTCGAGGTGAGCTTTCCGACGCGCGAAAACAGGTTCTCGGACGGCAACGACATGACCGATGGACGCGAACGTTGCGATTTGACTTCGGATATCATCCCAAAATCCGAAGCCTGATATGCCTGCGATTTAATGTCATGAGCCGATACCACTCCGGTCGCTACAAGCGGAGAAACGCCTGCCCCAGTCCGTGTAACCGGGACTATCGCTGATGGTATCTTTTCTATCGCCATCATACCAGACTCCGCCAGGTATGATATTGCGGACACTTTGGCAGCCGAGGATGTGCGCAACTCTGATACCATCCAAAAATCATCATCCATGATTGCGCCAGCTCCGGCACCTGCGGAAGGATTACGTATTTTCAAAGACGGCTCGTCCAATATGCTTATCTTCGTGAACGACTTGCCTCCGGACGCGCCTGATACGTCCTTCGAGAAGGATGTAACATCCACAAATCCCCTGGTAGTTATCCTGGTCGGCGGCTTGACCACATACGCGGGCATGCCTGCCACTGTCCCCGCTTCCTCAACGACCGGCCTGAAAGCCGTTCCTGGAACGTCGGTACGCGTGCCTTTAGCGAGTACGTTGGCATCCGACATGGACGCGGAGAAATCGCGCTCTATCGACAACAGCGGCTTCTTTCCCAGCGTGAACGACTTGCCAGTATCCTCGTATATGTCCACTCCGGACCGTCCGCTTGCGATGAACTTGGTCTTCTTTTCCGTCCCGGCGACCATGTCATGCAGCGTGGCTCCGCGGCCGGCGGATACCGTTTCCGACGATTCAACCACGCGTCCGGACGATTCCAAATCCTTCAATACGCTTTCTATCCCGGAGGTCTTGGTGGTTTTAAGTATGTCTACTCCACCATACATCCTGGATGCCTGCACCATGTCCGCCTCTCCGAATATGACGAAAGACCGCTTCGTCCCCTTGGCAGCGTTCAGCGCCTTGGAGACTGAACCCGGAAGTTCGAATCCTGTTTCGGGAATTATCTGTATGTCTTCGACACTCAGGACGAGCTTACGCGTCCCGGTGGCGTGGCCGCCGGTTATATCCGCACCGGCAGTTTCGGCTCGGGCGAACATGCCCTTCTCGGCAACGGACAAATCCTTCAATATGTCACCAGCGGCGCGGTCGGAAGTCTTGTACGCCACCTCGGTGGCACCCGCTGATACTTTTCTTACCGTGAATGCCTTCTTTCCGCCCTTGTAATATTCAAGTTCCTCTATCAACCCGGCCTCTCCAGGCTTCAGCGACGTGCCGCGCTGCTTCGACTCGCTATATAACAAGTCCTCCTGCGAAAGCGCCTTGACCTTCGCGTTCTTCACCGTGTAATCCGCCAGCGGGTCCTTGAAGCGCGCATACGCGCCCGTGGCAGATTCCAATTCCAAGAACGTGCCTGCGGTTCCGAGGACGATAGCCGCGCCTCCCATGAGTGTATGGAAGACTGCTCGCGGGTCTCCTGCCACAACGCCTCCTATATTTTCCTTCAGTTCTTTGGCTCCGGCTGCGACCGATACAACGCCGATTGCCGGGCCGATTGCAGGAAATCCGGCGAGTGCGGCTATCGTACCGAGTTCCACTCCAGCGGATTTGAGTTGAGGCTGATGAACGGGACTTTTCCATAACTGCCCGATTATCTCGACAAGCGCCTTCGACGGATCTCCTAATACCAGAGATGATAACGCCCCTCCAGAAATCATGTGACTGTGATAACCTGCCTTGATGTTCGCTACATGTTCGGCCGCGCGTTCCTGTTTTATGTCATAAACGAGCTTGCTGAAATGCTCGCCCATCGCGAACTTGCCTTGCCGGCGTTCCTGCTCCTGTTCCTTGCTGACAGGAGTTATATCCTGAAAAGCGGCTACAGCCAATCCTCCGATATCGGAAACGAAACGACTCGGTTCTATCGACATGAAGCTCAGCACGCCTCCCTTTTCGACACGCTCGGACGCGCGTGCGAATTCTTTCACGTCGAACTGCGACATCATGCCGTATTGTTCGATGCGCGCAATCTTCGCGTCCAAGTCGGGACGTATCTCTCCGGACACGCGCATCTTCTCGTATTCCTGCCCGTAAGTCTGTTCCAACTGGCGCATGATTTTTATGTTTTCGGCAGGTATCCTGACGCGCGCGACGCCTGCGGCCTCGAATTCTTTCTGCTGCTGAACAGAAATGAAACCGCTTATCTTTGCACCTTCAGGAGTCGCAAGCACGTCACCGGCCGATACTTTCGACGGAGGATTGTATGTTTCATATCCGCTGAACCTCGTCCCATAGACAGTCCCGCTCTCCGCGGCCTGCGCCTTCATCTGCGGCGTCCATTGCGACTCGGGCACGCGGACAATCGTGTTGCTACGTGTAGGAATGTCGATGTACCGCTCGCCTTCGGATGGCGCAGGAAGACCGGCGGCCTTGCTGGTATCGGCTATCTTCTGCTCCTTGAACTGCGCCTCGGCCTGCTGCTTGAGGGCGTTGTCGGTGTTGGAAGTACCCGCATAGAACTTTTCATACTGCGCTACCTTGGCCTGCGACTCGGCCCTGCGCTGCGCTAGGGCCTCTGCTGCGGCATCCGCGGCCGCCTTCTGCTGCGCCGCTGTCGAGGCTTGCTGCTGCTGTGTGCTAGCCATTCAAGCGCCATCCTGACGGAAAACTATATCAACTTTTCCGTGCGGATGGCTTAAATACTTTATTCCTGTCCTTTAACCTGCCCATCGGACCAGTAGTTCCGAAAGTGGAATCAGCCGGCCACCAGATTCTGTCTAAGCCATTCCTTCAGCCACCCAATCTTGGAATTGAGCTTCTCCAGCCTGGGTCCGTACTTCCTTACGGCCCTCTCCAGCTCTTCCTTCCTCTGCTTCCGGGTCTTTCCGTCTTTCATGGCGATAATGAACTGTACGCGTTTCCTTAGAATAAGCGTTATAAAAAGGGATCCTAGCCCCCGCCAGAGTCCACCGAGTACAGCGCCGTGCCGAAAAGCTTGGCTGTGACGGGAAGTTTCCCGGCCATCTTGCCGAACATGAACATGGAAACCAGGATGTTCACGAGCACCCACAGGTTGTAAAGGACGACGGACATCATGAAGTAGAACTGCCTTATTATGTAGTTCCTGGAGGTCGTCTTGCCCCTGAACATCTTCTTGACCCTATAGCTCGTCTCTATCCCCCATCGTTTCGAGTACGCCAGGGCGTTCTCCAAGTCCCTCAAGCGGCACCGGGACCCACAAGGTCATCAGGAGGTGATTGGTGCCGTTTTCGGACTCCAACGCCCTGGTCTTCAATAGCCCCGTCCAGTACGATTGGACCCGTACACCGGCCTGCTACGCCCTCGTCGCGGCGAGCGTACATAGCGGAAAGCCGGGGATTTCGCGTTCGAATCGCGAGCGGGGCATTCTAATTCTAAATTATAAGAGCAACATATTAATGCCTATCGACTACCCAGCGCTCAAAGCAAGCTGGGAGATCCCGTGCCGGCACGTTTGTATTGGCAGTGCTATCCGGCGTGGGCACCTGACCGCGTGGTGCGCAGGGCGGCATAATATCAGAACCTCTTTGACATGTTTTTTAGTCCTGTTTCCAAGCGTCGAATGTATATGTGGTATGTCTGGGAAAGTGGTAACATTTTTGGATCCAAAATACTCCTCGCATAGCGTCACAAGCCGTTCTTTAGGCAGAAGTCCCAACCCGGAATTTATATAGCTGACAACCATACCCGCCTCTATATCCTTTACGAATTCGAAAACTGCTCTGAATTCTTCTTCTACCTTCCGAGATTTACAAAAATTTGATTTAAAACGATCCTCTCTATACAGTCCTTTATAGTCATTCTCCGGGTAGTCGTACTTTACCAAAGTTTCAAGTATATGATAGAATCGTGAATAGTTTGCTGTACTATAGGGGGGATCCACGTATACAAAACCAATTTTATTTTTCAATTTTTTAAATTCCTTTCTGGTAAATAATGTTTTGTAGTCTTCATTGAAACAAAAATTTTTTTTATTATTTTTTTTGATAGAAAGTTCCGATAACTTTTTGAAAAATAATTCCGAAATAGATTTTTCTCGTATTTTCAAAACTTCTTCGGTGACTTTTCTCGGCTGGGCGAAATGACCAAACGTAGAACTTCCGTAACTTACTGCGTACAGCAAACAAATTAAATAAATGTTTTTTTTAATAGGATTTTTAATTTGTTCAATTGCGAATCTTAAGGAGTCTATCTCCTTACACTGTTCAAGAGAAAAATATACGTTTGTAAAGTAAAATGAAAAAAGACAAAATGGTGTTTCAGTAATACTTTTTTTAATGAATTGCTGGAATGAAATTTCTTTGTCCGATAAATGCGTTCTATATTGATGGTTTTTGATAAAAGCGTCACTCCATGTTTTACTGATATCATTCATATTATTTTTGAAATTATTCATTAGGTCTGATTGTGCCTCGTATAAAGGAATTTTATGTATTGCATTATTTTCAATCAAAGCTTTGGATATCACATAACTATAGGCCTGCACATCGTTTGTCACAACTCCTATATTCCCGCCGTTTGTAGTTTTGATTGCGTAACCAACGCTGTTAGTTCCAGCAAAAACATCAAAAAACATTTTTTTCTCATCGATATTCGATTCTATTATCGGGATAATCCTATTAAGGATACTCCTTTTATTGCCCATGTACCTCAAAATTTGAGGTATCCTATAGTTAATTTCTGGATCCATTTATGTTACCATCTCTGGATCCTTAAAATAGGGATGTACCACTATATAAACATTTGGATCTTGCAAAAGATGCAGCGTTTTATTAGATCGTACCTTGCGTTTTAAGTTCTTTTTCAATCTCTTCCGAGGACTTGCCGCAGACGGGACAACCTGTTTGTATTATCCAAGTTTCGGAACTTTTGTGCGGTGTGTTGCTTCTATTCGAACCCACCGTGGTTTTTTTAACACTAATAGCAGAACGGAAATATAGGCATTGTATCTGTCCTTTGTCGCAGAACGGACAGGGTAAAACTTCGTAGTGTCCAGCCATAATTAAGAATTTGTATTAAGAATATAATATAACCCTATTTATGAACCAAATTTGCTGAGTGTACCATTTAAAATATATACACATATGTTGGTGCGTCTCCGCCGCCCCCTCCTCCTTTCATACCTAAATCCAGAAAGTGTTTTTCGATATTTCTAGCATCGGTTTCGCTGTCGGATTTCCAATCTTTCCAGTATTTTGTATTTTCTTTTTCGCTGTCGTGTTCTTCTCTCCGCCTTTTGACATCATTAGTTATTCCTATTGTCCAAACTGAATACTTTCTACCACTTGGATCCGTACAACGTTTGACACGAGCGTCAAGTTCTTCGATTATTTGTGATTTTTCCATGAAATCAACCTTTTTTTTCGATAATTATAGTAAGATTGCTCGAATTATAACCTCCCACGTGACCACACTTCCTCTGTAATTTTCAAATTCGACTTTGTGCAGGAAGCACTTTATGCATGGATCCTGAATCACCGGCTTTGCCTAATAAGTGACTAAATAATGTCACTTATTGTGCAATTGTCATTTCCGCACAAAAAGTCTTAAACTGGGAATAACAGAGTTTAATCATGGCGGGCCAACAAGAAGTGTTAAGTTGCCCCCCTAAGTCGAAAAGGAACTGAAAAAGAAGAATGTGATTTAGGGATGATTGACCTCAAGACAGAGTTGGAAAATGTAATGAATGGTGTAGTTTGGAACTTTGTCGGTATACTGGACACCAATAAAAAACTCCATCCAATCCCAAAGAATATACAAATTCAAGCAATTTTCGAGTACATGGGTAGAGAAAGGATTAAAAAATGGGCCGAAAAAAATAATATTACAGTCATCGAGTCCACAAACACAAGAGAGTATCCTGATTTAACCTTGCAGGAAGGTCCTTTGGGAAGAGAGATAATTGCGGTCTATATTAAGACAGGCCGAAGAGATGGGGACAGAACTGGGTTCACCTTAGGAAGTTATTGGGGGTATTTCAGACACCCGACGGAAAAGAAAGGCGGTTGCAGGTTACCTTACGGCGATTTTACGCATCACTGGATAGTCGGATTTATTTACGACTGGGACAATGACGCAGATACTTTGCACATGATTTCCAATATAGATTTAGTCGTCCAAGAAAAATGGAAGATAGCATCTAAAACCACCGGAACTGGAACGACTACGGCGATGGCGTCAATAAATAGGATTGATGATTTGAAAAAAGGAAATGGGGCATTCAAATCCGAGCGGGAGTTCCTAAATTATTGGAGGGCGTACAAGGCCAGAGCACCAAAATAAATTAACTTTTCGGAAATCCGATAATCAGCACTTCTTCCATTTTATTTCTCAAATTTTCTGTTGCTCCGACATGATAGAAATGACTTATTGGCACCATTTTGAATCCTTCCCATAATTTCAGATGAGGATTAGTTCTGTACGCATTTTTACTCCACATGGAAAATATGAAAGGACATGGAAGCGTTTTTACAATTTCTACCAGTTCTTGAGCATCCTGCTCAGTCCATTTATTGAAGTAATCTGTATGCCGTCCGATGTACGGGGGATCCATGTACACAAAATCTTCAGGAGTCGCTTTATCTAATAATTTCCTCCAGTCCGAAGTTAAGAATTTCCAGTCAGGACTGATTACAGACTCTACATATTTTGTTTGATTCACAATTTTTGTGATATATGCCGCTCTGAACCTATCTGGTTTATGTCCGAACGGAACATTGAATCGCCCACCGCCGTTAAATCTCATAACTCCATTAAAACAACTCCTGTTTAGAAACAAGAAATCCAGAGGGTTTCCATTCGCATTAAACCGTTCTCTTACAGAATAATAATATTTTTCGCCGTTTTCCTTTAATTTTTTCCCTTCTTCGGTTAAAGATTGTCTGATTATATCCGAAGTTATTTCTCCAGTTTTAATCTTATTATAAAAATCGATTATGTGTGGATTCGTATCTCCGACCAATGCTTTTTCAGGTACTATGTTAAATAAAACTACACCAGAACCAAGGAAAGGTTCAATCCATTTGCCACCTCTGTCCCAAATGATTTGTTCTTTTATGGAGTGTACTATTTTTGTTTTAATTCCCTGGCATTTTATCGGAGGGACATATACTTTTTTTCCAGTCGGAGTATCATTCATTCAAATCACTTTTCCTTGAATTTTTTCAAACATTCTGGTAGGTTCCGATAAAGCCAGACGCATAATTCTATGAATTCTTTCGCTTCTGCTTCTACGTACTTTGTTATTTCTTCGTATTTACCCTCCGAGTACCACTCCGGCACCACGCTTCCGTTGTGAGGCTTGCCAGTTATCTTGTCCAAGCCGGATCCCTTGAATTGCCCGTTGTTCATTATGACTCCGCATGCCCTCAGATCGATGAAAGGCCTGCTGAGTATATCGATGGCATCCAGACCGTGCAACCTGCACTTTTCAAGGAGGAAGTTGTGTTCGAACCCGAGGTTGTACCCGACCGGGACGAACGAGAACGGGTACGGGTCGATTATCCTCGACATCGAGATGAATTTTTCGAGTATGTCCTTTTCGTCCGATTCCCACGCCTTCAGTATGGTCAGTTTTCCGGCGGGCTCGGCGGTCTTAGAGTCCAATGCCATGAACTGTATGGTTATTATATTGTCCTTCTTCGGGTCCAGGCCCGTGGTTTCGATGTCAAGGTAGTAGTTTGGCATTGCTAAACCCCTCTATTCTATTGTTTCTTTTGATGCTCTTAATCCCGAACGTCTTCCTTATCATCCCGAGCTCCTCGTACCCTATCGAATGCTTCTCCGCAAGCTTCAGGTACCCCTCCATCGCCTCCCTCTCCCTGCCCGGCAGGAGCCAGACCGTCGTGACCCTGACGCGTCCGACCCCGACCCTCCTCACCGGGAGGTACTTCGCGATGGTCCGCATACAACAGACTGACTGCTTCACTTCGTCGGACGTCACGTATCCCCTCCGGACGAGGAGTCCCATGAGCTCGAGCGACCTGCCTCTTACGCCCCGGTTGCCCTTCGCGTGCGGCATGTCCTTGGTCCAGATGCAGAGAGTCATGCCGCTTATGCCAAGCATGCCCGCTACCTCGCACTTCGGGACGCCCGCCCTGACAAGCTTCCTGGCCTTCCTCCTCAGGGCATCCGGGTACCTTTTCGGCATAGCCTATAATTGGCGTCGCGTGGGAAAGTCGGTTTCGGTCGTTGGTGGAAGGACGGAGTTCCCGTTCAATGATTCCGCGGCGAGCATACGTCAAGAAACGAGCCTGTTCGGCTTCAATCGCGGGTTTTTGGAGTTCATTGGTAGGAATTTACATTAGGAACTACTGCGGACCGGCGTCGTCGCCGAAGTGGTAGCGCATCAGCGCCCTGAAGATGCCCGCGATCGTGACATCGCCGTGCGCCGCGAATGCGTATCGCACCTTCGCCCCGCATGGGCATCGGGCGTTGTACCACTTCAGGCGCTCAGTCCGGAACGTCTGAAGGCAGTCGAGGCATGTGATGTTCATACAATCATCCAACCGTTATGTTCCCGAAGCACGCCGAACATGCGGCCTGTTTGCACCACGCGACCATGCTCCCGGTGTCCGGGCATGCGGCGCCCGGGTGCGTGACGAACCACGCGAGCGCGAGGAATGTCACAAGCTCGGCCGCGGCCATCCACAGCGCGAGCATCTTCCAGTCGGGCTTCCATTGCATCATTTTCCAACCTTCTTTTTCTTGGCGACGCCATGCAAATATTCGTAAATCAGATATAGCACGAAACCTTCGGCGGCCAGTTGAATTAAGTTCATATCATATACCTCCAATCAGCCTGCAGAACGCCGCGCGGTCGAACGCCTGCGCATACGCGGCCGCAGCCTGCGGATGCTGGCCCTGTACCGGCACCTGAAGCACGCCCGACAAAAGACCGAGCGCGTTCGCCGCGACTATCTGCGAATGCGCGACTATGTAGACGGCGAACACGGCGATTATGAACACGCGCGCCATCCAGTCCTCGCGGTCGATGACATACTTGCAGAACATCAGGCCGATGCCTGCCGCGATGCCCAGCATGAGCACGGCCACGGGCAGGAAGCCCACGGCATAGGCGAGCGGCAGGATGAAGGCGTTGAGCTCGATGCCGCCGAGGCCGCATACGCCGACGTACGTGGTGGCGATGTCGAGCACCATGACGGTCACGGCGGGTATTATGAAGAACTCATGCAGCCTGTTCTTCCAGACCGTGCGCAGAAAGTCATAAGGTTTCTTCTTCATATGTTGACACCTATGAGTGGTAACAGCGCGCGGATTATGAAATACGCGACGAGCAGGCCGAGGACTGTCTTGGCCGCGAGGATCGTGTAATAGAGCCAGGCCGGCATCGCCGGCTGCGCCTCCGGTTGCGGAGGCCGAGTGGCCGGCAGCGGCCGCAACGTCGATGCGACCATGCCGCCGCGCTCGGGCGAGATGACTATCGTGACTTTTTCGGCGGCACGCTTCGCTATCTCGTCGATGAAACCGTCGAGAGCCTTTTCACGTTCATCGGTCATAACATCAGCCATCCTATTACCACCCCGACCCACAATATGAACGCCTCCCAGATGTTCTGCTCGGCGAAGAAGCGAAGCCACTCCGACTCGGACGCTTCAATGAACGCGCCATCCTTGCGCTTCGCGACCAGCCACTGCCGCTTGCGCGACTGGGCTAGCTGCGCGTCCAGCCAAGTCCCGACGGTCACCATGCCAAAGGTTATGACGACGATCACGCCGAGGTTCGACAACGCATCCGTCCCTATCATCATACCAGCCCGTCCCTCCTCCACAACATGAAGCCGTATACGAACCCGAGCAGCTCGGATAACTGCATCATCGAAAGCATGACGGCGAACGCGGACATCATCCTGCCTCCAGCAGCGCTATGATAACGTCCAGCTTGTCCATCATGCGGCTGGGGAAGCTGGTGGCGTTCAGCCACCACATGACATACGCCGCGATAATGAGCAGCGCGCCGAGCATGGCCAGCAGCAGGAGCGTGTGAAGGTCCTGGCGCTCGGCCATCTGCTTGAGCGGCGACTTGGACGTGATGCCCGCCCAGAACGACTCGCGCGTGGGAGGCTGCGCTTCGACTTGTTCAACCATCCATTTCATCTCCTCGGCGCGGGGGTTAGAAAGGAGGCGAAGCCCCCTCTCACGGCACCGCCCCTTCATCATTCATGTGCCTTTCCAACTCCGCGGCCGAGCCGAACGGGCCCGCGGAGCACGCGGGGCAGGCGTGCCTGTCGTATTCGATGACGAGCACGTTGCCTATCGCGCGCGCGGACAGCAGCTCGCCGCCGTCCACGACCACGCCGCGCATGCGCAGTTCCAGCTTCTTCGGGCATCTCATCGACCATCAGACTCTTTCGGCGCGGTCGTTCCATCATCGGCAATCCAAGACAAAAATCCATCCAAACGGAGCAGTCTTTTTATGTGCCCGAATATGAACCTATCCAATATGTAACCGAGCCCGATGGCGGCAAGGATCCATCCACACCAGTACGCCAGGTCATAATTTCCATACCGGGTGGCCTGCACGCTCGCCCAATCCATCGTCCAATAGAAAAAATGACCTATGATTATGGAAGACCCGCCAATCACAATGCGGCCTAATATGCTCTTCCTATATCTCACAATCACGATTATCAGGACTATCAGTGCCAAAGAATACGCTATGAATGCAACCGGATATGATATCATCCCGCCCGATATCGCCGAATATGTGGTGTTCGCAGCGTAATCCCAAGGCATCTTACATCAACCTCCCCTTCGTCCGTCCGGCATGGCGCTTGTATGCCATCGCGTTCAGCTTCAGATACGCCCAGACGGCCGCGCACCCGAGCAGCGCCAATCCCAGGTATCCGAACAGCTGCACCACGACAGGCCAGTACTGCGCCAAGGCGCCGAGGTTGTCGGCCGCGTACTTGAACCATCCGACGATTCCGCCAAGGAGCAGCACGTCCGCTCCGGCCTCGAGCTTCTTCAAGGCGACGTGCGGCAAGGCATCCGAGCGTATGCTCTTCCGGTCCAGCCAGTATGCGGCCTCCAGCGCGGCGACGAAGCCAAGCGCGAGCCAGAGCAGCGGGACGGATGCGAGCGCATACCCAAGGAATATCAAGCCGGCCAAGCCGGCCAAGACAGCCGAGACGGCCAAGCCGGCCAAGACAGCCAAGACAGCCAAGCCGGCCAAGACAGCCGAGACAGCCGAGCCGACCAAGACAGCCGAGCCGGCCATGACGGCCGAGCCGGCCGAGCCGGCCAAGACGGCCGTCACATTGTCATCGTACTTCTTCAGACGGTCGTGGAGCTTGCGAATCAACATAACAACAAACCTATGGTTTTTTGTATTTTCACTTTCCGAACAATATAAAATGTATCATCAGGCTTCCTCCCATGCCAAAAAGACCAAGGGCGAATACTCCAACGGCGTCCATGATGGACGATACGGGATGAATATACGCACTTATTGCGGCGCAACTGACGAATCCCACCGCGGCCGCCAGCAACACGCTTTTATTCACGTACATCTTCAATCATTCCTCGACGTGACCGACTTTCGATATCAAATACCTGGTCCATTCGAACCTGCCCCAGTCGTCATTCATGCTCATTAAATCACTCTATCAATCAATTGAGTTTCCGCCAGTCTTAAGCATTTGTATGCTTCAGACGCTATATCGAAGTCCGCTAATGTACGCCTCGACCATCGCGTGCCGGCGGGCGACGCCGGCAGCCTCGCGCTCGGCGCGCTTGCTGATGCGATGGGCTTCGTGGTAGTGCCGCTCGCACAGGCCGCGGGCATAGTGGCGGCGGAGGCAGAGATAGCGGCGGCAGAGGGGGCGGGCGCGCCCCCTTCTAACCCCACGACTATGATCGGTCATAGCTTCGCCTCCTTAGGAGGGGCTTCGCCCCTCTCTACACCCCAAATCATAGCTTCGCCTCCGGCTTGGGCTTCCTGCCCTGCGCGGCCAGCTCGGCCAGATGGCGGGCGAATTCGCTCTCGACGCTCATGATTTTCAGACTCTGATATATGGTTATTCCTTGCCTTGCCTTACCATGCCTTACCAAGCCTTGCCACGCCAGGCCTGGCCTCGCCGGACCATGTTCTTTGGAAGCCTTGGATTCTACTCCGCGACTTCCTTGAACTCCGTCACCATGAACTTGCCGTATTTGCCCTTCTTGTCCGGCCTCCAGTCGCCTACGCCGACATACTGCCCGGCGTGGTCGATTATCTGCTTGACGACCTCGACGGGGATGTCCTCGTCCGGCCATGTCAGCTTGAACGACAGGCCCCATGCGTCCAGCCTCGGGCGGGTTACCATTATCCTGCCTTTGGTCATCGGATTGACCGCCGACACCGTGAACGGCTTCCAATCCTGCGGCGACATCACCAGTTCGTCGGGCGACACCTCGATCGAACTGCCCGCCAGCTTCCCATAGGTCGCCGTGCGCTTCCCGGGTATCTTGAAGCTCTTGGCGGCCGTAGCTATCGAATTGAAGATGTAGACGCTCGGCACGTATATCCTGCCCTTCGCGTCCTTGTAGAGCTTGTCCTCGACGACCATCTCCTTGGTAGCGCCCGCGCGCTTCTTCGTCTTCGAATCTATCTGCGACGACATGAACCTGTTGTACAGGAACGGCGTCACTCCTTCGATTTTTACATCATATGTCATCATGTTTTTTTAACCTCCATGCGTTGTATTTGCCTTGCCTTGCCGTGCCTTGCTAGGCCTAACCGCGCCCGGCCAAGCCTTGCCTCGCCATGCCGCGCCAAGCCTCGCCATGCCGTGCCTCGCCATGCCGTGCCTTGCCATGCCATCCCATGCCTCGCCCAACCCGGCCTTGCCGTGCCCGGCCGCGCCTGGCCGCGCCATGTTCGCCCGCCCACGCCGTCAAAGGCGGGGACGGACATGTTCAAATCACTTCTTGAATTCAAACCTCGCTGAACGCGCGGCTATGACGGCCTGACGCGTCTGAAAATAATCGCCGTCTATTTCCCCATTTTCATCCGCCTCGCCGACGCTCGTATAGAACCGATGCTCGTCATTCGGATAACCATGATAAGACGACACGACGCAATCGTCTGAAATGGTTTTTCCATCCGCGAACTCAACGAAGCCGTACGCCCTGTTGGCAGGCGTCCCGACGAGCATTATGCACGGGCTGCCCGAGACGCGCGCCAGGTCGGCGCATTTCTTTGCTTCTGCTACGCTGAATTCATCAGGCTTTACCTCGGCCCACATGCGGACCTGCGGAAGCCAGAAATCCGGCAGGTAAGACGTGCCGTCAGGAAAGTTGAAGCCCTCTTTCTCGTACTCCCATTTCAGCCCGCATGCATCAAAATAGACAGCCCACCGTGCCTCGAGCCGCGATCTGAACCTATATCCTTTGTATTCGGTCTCCTTTGCGCCGATTTTGAACGACATTTTCTTTTTACCTCCTAACTGTTATTTATGATAATTATGATAAGAAAGGCTGTTTTGATAAGAATGATAAGAGTGATAACATCCTTTTCTCAATATATGGAAAGGTCTTATCACGTTTATCATATTTCCGAGTCCTTATCATTTTCCAATTTTCTATGAACTTTCCAATTTCATACAATTGCATACACCCCGGTCCGTATGTTTTTTATCCTTCCTAGGTCCTCCAAGTCTCGTAACAGCCGGTCTATGGTCGGTATGGACAGGCTCGGAAAGACTATGCTGAAATGGTTCAGTATGGTCTTCCGGTCCTTCTCTCCATCCTTGAGCAGGTCTAGCACGGTCTCCCTGCGCTGCTCCGTGGCCGATACGGCCTTTATGGCGGCTTGGTATGACAGCATCGTCCTGACAGTCTCGTCGTCCTGCTCCACGGATATGCCGAACCGCTTGATGGGCAGGCTCAGCCTGTTCTTGCAGATGCCGACGGTGATGTTGAACGTGCGCTTCTTGTCCGCGTACTGCTCGTCGGACTTGATAAGCGCATAGCCGGTGTCTACCTGCGCGACCAGGTCGCTCGATCCTCGGAACAGTTCGAGCAGGTATTCGTCCGTCAGTTCCTCGTCCGGACGCATCTTGCGGAAGTGATGGACGATTATTACGGTCTTCCCGGCCTCGCGCAGCGGCTTGAGGAAGCGGCGGTAGAACTCGTCCGTGACATCCGAAGCGTTCTCCTCGCCCTGCAAAAAGCGGCGGTAGCTGTCGAGTATGACGACGTCATAGTTCAGCGCCATGAGCAGTTCGGAACGTATGTCATGCTTATTGAAGTCCGTAAGTATGCGCATCCGCTCGAGCCCGCGGTCGCCGTCCCCGAGCAGGTATTTGACGCGCCGGTGGATTAGCCGCTCCCCATTCTCCAGGTCGTACAGCAGCACTGTAGGCTTGTCGGTCACGTAGAACTGTGATACGAAAGGCCGGCCGTTTATCATGGACAGCGACATCGCAAGCGTCATCATCGACTTGAACGTCCCAGGGCGCCCGCCGATGATGATTATGCTGCCTTTCGGAACGAGCGGTTCGAGCCAATAATCTATCCTAGGCATCTCCTTCTCCATGAGCGTCGAGAGCAGCACTCCGCGGTCCTTCATGTCCTCCTTCGTGCCATAACCATGTTCCTTTACCCACTTGTCGTCCAGCTTCTCCTCGAAGTACTTCTCCGCCCGCTTGAACATCCTGTCGGCATGCGACTTGACCTCGTTCTTGTCGTCGGGTGGCCGGCAGTTGCCGTTGAACGTCAGCAGATGCTCCTTTATCTCATCCTGCGTGAACCCGTTACGAAACAGCTCGCGGGCTATCTGGAAACGCGCATAGTGCCTGCCGCCTTCGTCCGTGCCGTCTCGTATCTGCCTGAACAGGCTGTCCGTCATCACATGCTGCGGCCGCTTCGGGCCGTCGATGACAGGCTTCGCCGCCTCGGGAACTGGTGCCGTTTCCGTCCGTTCCAGCATCTCCTCGCCTATCATCGCATCCTTGTCGAAGAAAACTATCTCGGCATCGCTCGGAGGCTCGTATTTCCAGTTGGGCGTGCCGGGCATGCGCAGCACCCTTGGCGGATCGCACACGATGGCGTCCGGCTTGAATTCCTTCAATACTTCGGCGGCCGCGTTCTGGAGCCCATGTTCGGCTTCCTTCCATTCAGCCAGTCCGAGCGGCCGCGGGAGCTTGAAATACACGTGGCACTTTCCCGACTGGCCGGTGCGGACTATGGCGAACGGCGGCAGCTTCTGCGCGGCCATCCTGCTGCGTATCTCGTCGAAATGGTCGGCCGAACCTTCCCCGTCCATGTCCAGCCAGAGCGTCGTGCCGCAGGTCACGAAGTCCTCGGTGCCTTCCTTGGCGACTCGCGGTAGCACGCCGAACCAGACGTGCATCCGCCTGTCGCGGAACCTCGGAAGGTTGTCCGTCACGTAATCATGCAGCGCATCCATCGATTCGAAGAACTCGATATGTGGTGCACCCTCGGGCTTCAGCCGTATTTCCCAATAGAACTTTGCATCGCCGTAGCCGTCCGCGATTTTATCCAGGAACGAGCGTATGTCGTTCATCCCTGCACCTCCGTGATGTTCCTGACGGCCTGCGTGGATATGTAGTCGGCTCTGCCGTCGTCGAACCGCAGGATGAGGAACCCGCCTTCGATGCGCTCGAGCACGCCGTACTTGGTCCAGGAGTCTGTCTGGATTATGCGTACGTTCTTGCCGAGAAACTCTTCAAACACCATCAGACACCATCTATTATTTCGCCGCGCCGCCAATTAAACCTTCCGTGACCACCGCGGAGTGACACTCACTACTCCGCGGTTACATCAGGCACCTTAAACATGCTCCACATTTTTCGCACCGCGGCCGCTGCAGGTCGACCTCGTTCTTGCAGATGCCGCAGACGCCCGCGATCATGTCGGCCATTCAAATCAGCTCTAGCGCATCCAGCCCTGCCGGCTCCGTGCGCACGGGGAACGTCGGCGACGTGCAGTCGCGCGCCCCCGAAGGAGCCGGGAGAGTTGAAGAACTCCCAGGAACCTGCGGGTCGACCTGTATGCTCGGGACCATCACGCCTTCCGGGTTCATGGCCATTCCGAGTTTCAGTTTCATGAACATGCCCTGCCACTTCTCATAGTCGTCGCCCCACGCCGCGATGCAGAGCATCGCGTTCGTCTTGTTCAGCACGAGCGGCTTCTCCGCCCCGGCCAGCGTGAGCACGAGCTTCTGCTTCATCTTCTCGGCCCTGCCGACGGCCTGCTGTTCCACGAAGGTCACACGGAGCCCGTAACCGACGAGGCCGCGCGACTTCACATATTCGGCCGTCAGGAACGGCCCGCTGTATACGTCGCTTGCATTCGCCATATCACTTGCCTCCTTTACATTCGCCGCGAAAGGCGCGGCACCAATATAATATCTTATAATTGCGGCGGTATGCTTATGGTGACCTCGCTTCCGCTGACTTTTCTCCCCGCCCCTATCAGCCTGTGCACTCCGTCCGCCGCCCGTTCGAGCCAGTTCCGCCGGCAGTCGTGCGCCTGGTACCACGCCCAGTCGCCCGCTGCGCCGCAGAGATCGCAACGGTAGGTATCGTTCATCCCGTCCCCACCCACGCCACGAACGTTTTACCCTTCATCAATCCCACCTCTCCCCATCCCAATGTTCGTCGCCCGTCCAGTCCCTGCCTACGTATGCGAACTCGTTCTGCGCGGGCTTTTTCTTTCTGCCGGTCATCTTCCAACGCCTCCTCCTTGTCAGCGAGCGTCAGTCCGCGAACTGCTGTGAAACGCATATCATCACCAAAACCCCGAACAGCCACGCGCCAAGCGGGATTGGATCGAATATCACGGAATCCATCATCTTGCCACCGCCAACCGCTTCTGCGCCAGCGCAAGCTGCCGCGCGTAATGCCTCACATTGCCTTCGGTGCAGCCCGCTTTTTCTGCAATTTGCGTGGTTTTCATGCCCGATTGCAGCAAAAGCACGATTTCGAGCTTCATCTTCACACCTTTTCATACTACAATACTACAAACTTTTTCAACTTTTCCGTGTAGTTTTGTAGTATTTTCGTCCCAGCTCACGGCCACGGGACGGACTATGTGGCCGCTGTTCTTCGCGATAATCGTGGCGTTTATGCGGGACTTCCATACGTCCCACGGGTGGTCGCTGAACGGCGCGAACACGCCCCACATCCTGACGGATTTCTTGGTCATTTTCTCGCCTTATTCACTAATCTCATAGATTTTTTGCTTCGTAAAAGCTGTTTGCAACAAGGACAATAAATAACTGTTTCTCTTTCAACTTTCATCTTTCATCCCGCCTCGGTTTTCCATACTCTTCATAAATAGAACTTTCCGAGCCGCATATCGAGCACTTGATTTTTCGTGAACCGTCTACGCACATTTGAGCCGAGCCGTCATATTTTTGCATATGGAACCATCTACATTCGTGTTCTTTTCTCATCTTTCATCCCACCTTCTCAATCCCGTCCATTACCGCCTTCCGAGGGGCGTCCGCGCCCCTTGCTAACCCCCACTACTTACGTTTCGCGTTGTATAGTTCACATATCCCCAAGTCCAATCCAACCCCCAACCGCAGGTCGGATTCGTGATGTTCTTGTCTCCGCACTCGCAACTTCCGCAGTTGCAATAGTTCGATGGACACATCGGACAATCGGTCTTCTCTAATATTAATATTTTCGAAGTGACTAACATCAAACACACTGAAAGAGAGGCAATTAATGCGAACTCTATCAAGCATAATATTTCTATATTCTTCATCCTATCCCACCTCTTTCTTCGTCTGGCCGTCCAACCCCACGATGCTGTCGCGGAAATCCTGCAAAGCCGTAATCGCATTACCGCAGGCTATGGCGAAACTCTTGCTTATTTTTTTGTCAGACGACATTCCCCTGCCCGATTCTTCGTGCTTCTTCATGAACTCGAATTCCGCAATCTTCGCGTCCACGAGCGCGAGGACGGCTGAAAGAGGGACGAGCTTGTCGGTCACCATTCTATACCACCCCACGCAGTACCAAAATAATGTTTACCCTTATGACCATCATCACGAACACATCTAACCGTATAGTTATGTGGGTCGATTGTGGTAGATTTACATTGTTCAGCTTTCATTCACATCCCCTCATTGCAATGGGAGCGCCCCTTGCTAACCCCCGACTTCACTTTTTTCCTGAACGCCCTCAGACGCTTTACAGCAAGCTCGACAAGTTCGAGCGTCAAGTCATCCAACGGCGTTATTATTTCGGTGTTCTTGAACTGCTCCGGCGAGTCTGTCGATATGAAGAACCCGCTGCCGAACTTCGAGGTTACGATGTAATGGTCGGGCGGCATGATTATCTCCTTTCCATCAGTGAGGATTATCGGGTTTCCTATCGTGTTGTGGTCGACGTACCATGTCTCGCCGGTCCTGACGTTGATGAATACCTGCGGGTTGCATTCCATGCAGTATCCGTCATAACAGTCGTATACTCGCTTGCTCAACCTCTCTTCGCATTCCGAGCAACGATATATTTTATGAACCATCTTCACATCCCCTCAATCTCGGCGCGGAGTTTTTTCAACGATGCCCCCGCCCATCTCGGAGCATCATGTTCCATCGTATCTTTATCATCCTCATCAATCTTCGCGTCCACGAGCGCGAGGACGGCTGACTTTGAAACAAATTTGGTGCAGTTCTCCCTGATTACCTCCTCGCACATGTCGCATTCGTCCTGCGGCGCGGGGCATCCGAGAGCCGTGCGCCTTATGCGGGGCGAAGCATCTTCTTTCGGGACGGACTTGCCGGTCATATCAATTCACTGCTCATGTTTTGAAATTGCCAACCACAAAATGTAATCGAATCGTCACATCCATATCCTCGCGTTTCGTTTTTGCACTTGTATATATGAGTGGCAATACCTTGCGATATTTCATAATCGCATACTTGCCAGACTTCGCAATCGATTGTCCTGTTATAGGACTCTATCAGAGTTTCATTCCTTTGCAAGGGATACAAGTTCTGATGAGGGAGTCCCCAGACCAACCACCCTATTACAAGTCCTGTTATAAACAACATTCCCCAAAATACCAGATTATATATTGATACTTCTATTTTTCCGTCTTCATTTTTCCCAAGGCTTTTCAAAGGCTTAACCATCTTTCAGCACCTCAAACAAAACCTACAACGTCCATCCGGTTCCTTCGATTCTGGGAACGAATCCAACCAGCAACTCATCCATTCTTCAACTCCTTCTTCAAGGCTTCCAATTCTGTTTTTATGTTCCGCCTTACAGAGTCCAACACGCATACCTCGAAATTATTCAGGTCTTTGAACTTCATCCTGCAATCAAAGTCCGCATCTATAATTTTC
>Ga0315288_10001995_pt1 | contig 26459 bp, 31 predicted proteins | sample YL17G11_20_MG_FD_203454 | JGI IMG/M metagenome (GOLD analysis project Ga0315288, IMG submission 203454) | Sediment microbial communities from Yellowstone Lake, YNP, Wyoming, USA - YL17G11_20 | ecosystem: Environmental > Aquatic > Freshwater > Lake > Sediment | place: USA: Wyoming | collected... | reverse complement strand
TGCCCAGTGGTTACTGGGCTTCCTACAAGGGGGCTTCTAATAGCCTCTTTTTCAGCTATTAGACGATACCCCCTACTTTTTGCACGGGGCGTTATAACAATTGGCTTATTATACGGCGAAAAAAATCCATCTTATGCCTCGTGAGGTTTCCTCGTGCTTATGGTTAAGTTAATCCGTTGTTCCGTTCGGCTTGGATGTTTTATTTTACCAATATAACGATGCATAGGGTAAGATTGTGACTAACATGATTACGTATGATTTCGGTTTTCATATAGTCCAGCCTCGATCCAGCTCGTCGAGCATGAGCACTCGTCCCTTCTCCTCAACCTTTTCATAGAGTCTCCTGTCCGCGGTCACAAGGTTTGTAGCAGTGAATTCGGCGAGGGCTAGGTAACTGGAATCGTAGACCGATATGGCGTGCCGCCGAGCCCCTTCGGCGATAGATGCCATCAGCTCCGTCGAAGGGGGCACGAGGTCGAGGTCGATCATGAACAGCGCCTCCACGTCCTCCCTGAGGTCTTCGTCCGCGACGTCCGGGTGGTAGGCCAACGCGTTCGCCACCTCGTAGACGACCAGGTCCGGTGCCATGAGGGTTAGGCTCCCCTCTATGTGCCTGTTTCTGAGCCTGACCGCCTTGTCGGAGTCCTCCTCTGGGATGAACCACTTCGCGACGACCGAGGCGTCTACGACGAGGGTCTTCGGAGCTCTCTCCATCTCCTGATGACCTCCACGGTGGACCAGTCCTCCCGCCCGGAGAGCCTCGACCTGTTCCGGTCCATGACCTCGGCCGCGTTCCTCAGCCTGTCGATGTCCTTGACTCTCTGGAGACCGCGCTCCTGGACCCAGAGCCTGAAGGCCTGCGAGGCGGCGTCACCCACCTTCATGCCGGCCTTCGCGGCTTCGCCTTTGAGGTTCCTGAACGCGTCATCGTCGATGTCCTTAATCACGATAGTTGACCCCATTAGCACCCAATTGATGGCTCACTGTGATAAGTATAAAAAGTTATACTTGTAATACGTAGAAAATTGTTTTGATGACGTGTATACGATGTCCTGTGAGTGAATGTCAGAATAAAGTTTGAGCTGAGGATAAGGTAATGCCCGGGGTCGGTCTCAAATAATGGCTCAAATCTGGTTCCCTCTGCAATCTGAGCGTCTCAGCTGAGCGACGGCGCCGTCTCCATGGCTCAGGATCAATCCACCTTCAGGAGCCTGAGCGCGTTTAGCATGACGAGGAGCGCGTTGCCCTCGTGGATGACGCTAGCGGCGAGCGGCGAGATCACTCCGAGCACAGAGAGGGTTATCCCGGCGGCGTTGACGATCAGGGCGAAGGCGATGTTGAGCTTCACCACCCTCATCGTCGCCCTCCCTATGCGGAGGAGCTTCGGTACCCTGTCAAGGTTGTTCGTCGCGAGGGTTATACCCGCCGTCTCTATGGCGATGTCTGTGCCCGTGAGCCCCATGGCGACGCCGACGTCCGCGGTGGCCAGGGCAGGCGCGTCATTGATGCCGTCGCCGACCATCAGGACCACGCCTCCTTCCCTTTTCAGGCGCTTGATATGCTCAACCTTCTCGGCCGGCAGGAGATCTGCCACCACCTCGTCGACGCCCGCCTGCCTCCCGACGGCCTCCGCGACTACTCTCCTATCCCCGGTCAGCATCACGGTCCTTCTGGCGCCGCTCAGCTTCGCCTCGGCGAGGATCTCCCTCGCGTTGTCCCGGATCATGTCGGAGACGAGGAGGGCTCCGACGACCTCGTCGTTCCTCGCGACGAAGACGACGGACTGGGCCTCCTCCTCGCGGTCGAGGAAGGCCGATGCCTCCTCGTTCATGCGGACGTTGTTCGCCCTGAGGAGCTTCTCGTTCCCCACCGTCAGGCGGGTGTTGCCGTGTGAGACGCAGATTCCGAGCCCCGGGTAGACCTCGAACTCGGAGCACTCCTCGGGCTCGACACCTATCTTTTCAGCCTTCTGGAGCACAGCTCGGGCGACGGGGTGCTCGGAGTGCCTCTCGGCGCCCGCTGCGAGCCTGAGGGCCTCCTCGTCGCTCGTGCCCCCGAAGCCCCTCACCTCGACGACCTCAGGGCGGCCTGCTGTGAGGGTGCCCGTCTTGTCCATCACCACGGTGTTGACCTCGCTCAGCCTCTGCAGGCTCCCGCCGTCGCGGATGAGGATCCCCTTCCTCGCGGAGTTGCCTATGCTTGCGGCGACCGCCATCGGCGTGGCGAGGGTCAGGGCGCAGGGGCAGGCGATTATGAAGACGGACGCCATCCTGATCGGTTCGCCGGTCCAGAGGTAGACGCCGAGGCCTATAGCGAGTATCAGCGGTATGTAGTAGCCCGCGAACCTGTCCGCGAGTCTCACTATCGGCGCCTGGTTCTCCTCCGCCTCCCTGACCATCGCTATTATCCTGCCGTACGTGCTCTCCTCGCCGACCGCCTTGGTCTCGACCTCGAGGGCTCCGAGCTCGACGATGGAGCCGCTCAGGACCTCACCCCCCTCGGCCCTCTCGACGGGCATGGGCTCCCCCGTCACGGACGCCTGGTTCACGGTCGCCTTGCCCCTCAGGACGACGCCGTCGACTGGGACCATGCCGCCCGGCTTGACGACGACGGTCTCCCCGACCTTCACCTCAGACACGGGCACCTCCACCTCCTTGCCTTCCCTGACGACATAGGCGGTCTTCGGGAAGGCCTCGATGAGCTTCTCTATTGCGCTGGACGCCTTATCTGCGACGATCCCCTCGAGCACCTCGCCACCGCCGAGCATCAGGACGACGACGCAGGCGGCGAGGTACTCGCCGAGCCATATGGAAGCGACTATGGCGACGGTCGCGAGGAGGTCGATGCCGAAGACGCCGTCGAGGAGCGCCCTTACGGCGCTGTGACCTATGAACAGAACCCCGAGGACCGCGCCTATGAGTGCTAGGTTGACGTAGATCGACGGGGGGAGGAGCGAAAAGGTCTGAGATACCCAGCTGACTGAAGCCAGCGCGACGGTGGCTACGAGCAGGAGCACTTTCCTTCTATCGGTCAATCTTCCACCGTCAGAGGTACTTCGCCAGGGCTTCCTTCAACTCCATGAGCTGAGGCTCGACCTCGCCGGCCTTCACGGCGTCGGTTAGGCAGGACTCCAGGTGGTCCTCGAGGATTATGACGCCGACCTTGTTGAGGGCGGCCCTCACCGCCGCGATCTGGAGGAGGAGGTCTGGGCAGCTCCGGTCCTCGTCGATCATCTTTATGATTCCCCTGATGTGTCCCTCGGCCCTCGTCAGCCTGTTCCTGATCTCCTTCCTGCGCCTGTGTACCTGAACCATCTCGATCCTATCCCCCCGGGGGGGATGTGGTAGATAAACCCTTGCCTGAAAGGGGGCGGTTCAAACAGATCGTCGAGCCGGCGGGCAGGGAGAAATCGAAACCTTTGTACGACGTTTATTAAAAATGAGCCTGATTAGTGGTTACTGGGTTTCCTGCACGAGGGGTTGTCTATGGCCTCTTTTTCAGCTATGCGACGACGCTCCCCTACGTTTTTCCAAGGGCGATATAACAGCTGGTTTGTTATATGGTGAAAAATTCCATCTTTTACTTCTTGTGGTTTCTTCGTGCTCACGGCTTCGTCAGAGGCGCTCTATCTTGAAGATGACCGGCCTCATGCCGTCAGAGCAGCAGCTTACGGCGACGCCCCTCTCCTTGAAGTAGGGAAGGTTGCCTCCGAACCAGATGGTCCTCACGTTCGGGTAGATGGTCTGCCAGGCTGACGGGCAGAAGCCCTCGGGCATCCCGAGCTCCTCGAGGACGAACTCCTGTCCGTCCCGGTAGACGTCGCATGGGGCGAACCAGTCCCTCTCGGCGACTGGGTACTCCTCGAAGATATCCTTCGGGTCCAGCCTCTTCAGGACCGTGATCTTAAGCTTGTTCTTCCCGGGCATATCGATCACCTAGCATGGAGCCGGAACGGCTTTTAGTTTTTCGAGGACGGCTCTACGCCCAGCTCGTTTTCCTCAGATTTAGGATGTTCTTGCTCCCTAGCTGTGGTTACCGTTATATCCGGTTCAGCCATGAGTTTAGACCACGTCTGTAGGTGAGTTCGGATGAGAGAGGATCGTCTTCATCTCCTCATGGGGAACGAGGCGGCCGCCAGGGGAGCCGTCGAGGCCAGTGTGTCCGTCGCCATAGGCTACCCGGGCACGCCGTCGACCGAGGTGATTGAGACCCTCATCCAGTGGTCTAAGGAGACGGGGATGAGGGCGGAGTGGGCTGTGAATGAGAAGGTCGCCTTCGACGTGGCGACGGGCGCCAGCCTTGGCGGCGTACGCTGCCTCGTGACTATGAAGAGCGCGGGGCTCAACGTCGCCTCAGACTCGATCATGTCCGTTGCCTACGGAGACATCGTCGGCGGCTTGGTGATCTACGTCGCAGACGACCCGGGCGCCCACGCTGGGATGGAGGAGCAGGACGCGAGGGCCTTCGCCTTCACATGCCCCCTTCCTATGATAGATGTCACCGACCAGCAGGAGTCGAAGGACGCCGTCGTCGCCGCCTTCGACCTCTCTGAGAGGCACAAGCTCCCCGTCATAGTACGAACCACCTCAAGAGTCGCCCACGGCAAGGCGCCGGTCCGTTTCGAGCCCGTCGTGGCGGTCGAGAGGAAGGAGCCCGTGAAGCGTGACCTCGCCCGCCTCATGAGGGCCTCGTCGGCCTGGGTGAAGGAGCAGCACGCGGTGCTGAACGGCAGGGTCGAGGCCGTCAGGGGGGAGTTCGAGTCTTCGCCGCTGAACCGGCTCGAGCTGAAGCCTGGGTGCAGGGTAGGCGTCGTCGCCTCCGGCGCCTCATGGGGCTACCTGCAGGATGTCCTCGACGCCCACGACCTGAGTGATATCTCACTTCTCAAGGTGGGAATGGTGAATCCCCTTCCCACAGGGTTGGTCAAGCGGCTGATCGACGGCGTCGACAGGCTTCTTGTCCTCGAGGAGCTCGAGCCCGTGATGGAGCTCCAGGTTAAGGCGCTCATAGCAGACTTGGGTAAACGTGTCCAGGTAGTCGGCAAGCTCGACGGCTCACTGCCCAGGGTGGGCGAGTACGACTTCCAGATCGTCGAGGCGGCCCTCGGGAAGCTGCTGGGAAGGACGCTAGGCAGCGAGGAGCCTGAGCTTGACCGCCTCAGGGCCGAGGCTGGGAGACTCGCGCCGAGGAGGAGCCTCCCCTTCTGCCCGGGCTGCCCCCACAGGGGGACCTACACGGCGCTGACCCAGGCGCTCAGGGAGCTGGGGTTCAAGAAGGACGAGGTGATAGTGACCGGCGACATCGGCTGCACGATCCTCGGCATGAACCCGCCCTGGGACTCCTGCTGGATGGAGGTGAGCATGGGCGCCTCCGTCGCTAACGCGGCGGGCTTCAAGTACGCCGGCGTCAAGGCGCCCGTCGTGGCGACCATCGGGGACTCGACCTTCTTCCACGCCGGGGTCCCGCCGACGGTCAACGTCGGATGGAACGACACACCCGTCGTGATAGCTGTCCTAGACAACAGCGTCACCGCGATGACGGGGCACCAGGCGGCGCCGAGCTCAGGCTACTCGGCTACCGCCTCCGAGACGAAGACGATAAGGATCGAGGAGATGATCAGGGCGGCGGGGATCGAGAAGGTTTCCGTCGTCGACCCATACGATCTGAAGCAGAGCAGGGAGGCCTTCAGGGAGGCGCTGAGCTATGATGGTCCGTCCGCGGTCGTCCTGAGGCGGATGTGCAGCCTGGTCGCGAGGCGGCGCGGCCTCCTCGGGTCTCCGGTGAGGGTCGAAGCCAAGAAATGCACGGGATGCCTCCTCTGCGTCAGGACGCTCAGCTGCCCAGCCATGTCCGTCGAGGCGGAGAAGATGGTCGTCGACCAGGCGAGCTGCACGGGCTGCGGCATGTGCGCCCAGGTCTGCGCATTCGACGCCGTCGTCCGGGGAGGTGGATGACACGGTCGAAAAGTACAATATCCTCGTGACCTCGGTCGGCGGCCAGGGAGGCGTCACCCTCGCGAGGGTCCTCTCCCACGCGGCGATGGGCGAGGGGCTGAACGTGAGGGTCGGCGAGACCCTGGGGATGGCGCAGAGGGGCGGCCCCGTGCAGAGCCACGTCAGGGTCGGCGACAGGGTCCACGGCTCCCAGATGCCGAGGGGGAGGTGCGATGTCATGTTGAGCCTCGAGCCGGCTGAGTCGGTGAGGACGCCTGAGTTCCTGGGGCCGGGGACGAGGGTGGTGATGAGCACGGCGCCCGTCTACCCGATACCCGTGATGCTGAAGGAGGAGACGTACCCGGAGTTCGACGTGATAACGGCCGCGCTGGAGAGGATCGGGTGCAGGGTCCACACCCTCGACGCGAGGGAGCTCGCCGTGAGGGCTGAGGCGCCGGCGAGCCTCAACGTCGTCGTCCTCGGCGCTTACGCTGCCCTCGAGGAGGGCGTCATCAGCACCGAGTCAGTGAGGAGGGCGCTCGGCGAGGCGCTGCCCCGGAGGTTCCTCGAGCAGAACACGAGGGCCTTCGACGTCGGCTACGCCGAGATGCGACGCCTCCTGTAGGCGTCCTTCCTATTCCGCGTTTTTTATGCGGATCGGTATAGAGTCTCTTGGAACGTTCTCGATCATCGCTACGTTTATATGCCGAGATTTTCCCACCAATGTATGGTGGGATGATTGGAGGTCCAACTTAAAATGGATTCCAAGGGGCGCATCTGCCTCCCCTCCGAGATGAGGGAGGAGGTCGGAGACATCGTGACGGCCAAGAGGACCTCGAAGGGCATCCTGATCCAGAAAAGCCATAAAAAGGACTTCCTAGACGAATTCAGGAAGATCATCGCCGCCGAACCCGAGAGGACGGGCGAGCCCGAGAACTGGCCTCCTAAGAAGATGAAGGAGATATGGGGTAGCTGAGTTTGGTCGTGGGCCTGGACACCAACATCCTCTGCTACTCCCTCGACCCCGCTTACCCTGAGCACGGGAGGCTGGGAAGCCTGCTGCTCGACCTGTCACCGGAGAACGTGGTGGCTGTCAACCCGACGATCATCCACGAGGCCTATCACACGCTCGTCTTCGGCCAGAAGTTCGTCCCCGCCGGGGCGTCTAGGAGGCTTCAGCTCCTGCTCAGGCATCCCTTCATCGAATTCTACGGCCAGACCAGGAGGACGTGCCTCATAGGCATGAACCTCACCGTGAGGCATGGGCTCGGGGGAAGGGACGCCCTGATCATCGCCAACTTCATAGGAAACAAGGTGCCCGTGATGTACACCCATGACGGGGAGCTCTTGTCCTTGAAGAGGATCGCCTGGAAAACCACCTCCATCGAGTTCAAGGACCCGCTAACGGACGACATCCAGAAGTGAGGGCGTGAACTTACCTCATAGGTTTAGGCGTCAACTCATCAACTGAGTCACATCCCGCTTCGGCTGCAACGGATGTGTAATTATGTGTATATTGGGATGGGGGCGGTGTTGTTCCTGAGCGCCTCCCAGTGAAAGGCGTCTTTCCTCGAGAGTTCAAGAGGGACCCCCCTACCTTTTTTTATGTTCAGCCTGACATGATCCTTACGTGGATTGTTTATGGACCCGATTCTCATCATAGGTTCGGCGGGGAGCGTCGGCCACGACATGATGTACCTAGTCGCCTCGATGCGCTCCGACATAAGGGTCGTAGGAGCAGACATCAACGAGGCGAAGGGAGTCTACGAGATAGACGAGGCCCTCCATACGGCTCACAACCTCGGTCACTACCCCGACCTCAGCTTCAGGAAGATCGACCTCTTCGACATAAACGGGACGGCTGAGGCCCTGAGGGAGCTGAGGCCGAAGGTGATCTGCAACCTCGGCAGCTTGGGCAGCTGGTGGGTGACGAGGCTGCTTCCGGACGAGGTCTACGCGAAGATAGGCCCCATAGGGCCCTGGCTCCCGAACCACCTCACCCTAGCCCACAAGCTGATGCAGGCCGTGAAGAAGTCGGGGATCAAGACGAGCGTCGTCAACGGCGCCTACCCTGACCTGACGAACGTGGTCCTCGGGAAGCTCGGCCTCGCCCCCGTCTGCGGAGGAGGAAACATGGACCTCGGCGTCTCCCGGGTGAGGCGCCTCATCGCCAGGGACATGAAGGTCCCCTTCAGCAGCGTCCAGGTCTACGGCGTAGGCCATCACGGCACATTCTACACGGTCAGGATGGGCGGCCCGTTCTGGCTGAAGATAATCGTCGACGGCGAGGACGTCACGGCGAGGTACCCGAACGAGAAGATCGTGAAGATGTACCAGGGATACGGCTACGGGAAGTCGGTCCAGTACCAGAGCGCCCTCATCGACCAGATGAGGACAGCCTCCAGCTTCCTCAAGCACGTCCTCGCCATCTACTACGACACCAGGGAGGTCCACCAGAGCGTCGCGGGACCAAACGGTCTCCCGGGCGCGTACCCGTGCAGGCTCGGGGAGGCTGGCGCGGAGGTCGTGCTACCGGGTATAAGCCTGAAGGAGGCCGTGAAGATCAACGAGGACGGGGCCCGCATCGACGGCATAGAGAAGGTGAAGGCAGACGGCACGGTGGTCTACCTCGACGAGAACGTCGAGTACATGCGTGAGGTCGTCGGCTACGAGTGCAAGGAGCTGAAGCCTTCTGAGTCCGAGGAGAGGGCTAGGGAGCTGGAGAGGGGGCTTAAGAGGCTCTACGAGAAGTACAAGGTGAAGGCCTAGAACTCCCGCTTCCTTAGTTCATCTACTTTTAAGCAAATACAAACAAGAGTCAGTGCGTCAGATTAACATCATTAAGGCGAGCAGCCGCTCCAAGAGATTCAGCGGGCTTGAGGCTTTGGGAAGCCTGGACGAATACGATTGGTGTCCACTTCCTTTGGTGTCAGATTACATAGGAGCGGTCCAGTCTAAAAATTAACCAATCAATAGATAAAAAAAAATTAGGTTTGATTTCGTCTTCTCATTATATCCCATAGTACCATGATTGCTGCAACTATCAGCAGATACACTTGCGGGTACTGTGACAGGAAGAGGCTTCGATCAATGACATAAGTTAAGTCACCGCCGATGGTTGACCCGAACGTCGCACCGAAGGCTATCATCATGCTCCAGCGGCCTATCATCGCTATTGTCCCTAAAGCACCTTTATGCGGTCTAGTAAATGTGAAGTATAGTATCGTAGTTATCGCCGTGACGGACACGATAAGCCAGTTCGTAATACCAAGGGCGTCTGCTTTACCGAAGTCTATGTAGAACTGATTCACTTGGCCAAGGATCTGTACTGGTACGGCTCTACTAACGGCGAATCCCAGTCCAGTGCCTGTTATCGCCGCTGCCCCCCACCTGGCTAGGAACCTGAATCGTTCAATGAAGACGGTGAATAGCAGAAGACCTCCAATAGTTGGTATGATCAGGATCCACTTCCCTGCTGCCATCGGCGTAACGAGGACATTGTTCAACGTGTTGATTGTGACGTAAAGCAGGTACCCCATGCCGAAGCCTATCAGGAGGCTCTCAATCAGGCTATAGAATTTGTTCTCCCTGTAAAGCATGCTCCATGCCATGAGGGTCAATGCCCCGACTATTAGTGAAGTTATCATATCCATGTCATGTCACCTTCTTAACCGATCCAGGCTTCTCCTGCCTGTAGACGATGTTCCCTATGATTATGAGCACCATCGTAAGCGTCAAGGTCAATGTCGTCGCATCCATTATAGAGGAGGCAATACCAAGCTTCCCGAGAAGTAACTCATACTCAGCACCACCCTTAGTTCCGGGTATCATGGAGTATAGCTGACCCGAGTTCACCCATGGTTGAACGAGAGACAGAGCAGCGGGCGAAATGATCATCACTATCGGTAGTTTCCCGGAGAACTGGCGTATCCAAGCCTCCGGACCAGTTATATGGCAAGGAATGAAGACTTTGAAATCAGCTATCGTCTTGACACCTTTCCATATATCGTACTGGTTTAGGTTGTTGCCATAATAGTCCTTGGTGATCACCAGAGGGTTTTGGGCGAAGGACCCCATCCCCACCTCGTCTCCCGGTATGTACCCAAGAATCACGTAGTCGACGCCGTATTTTGCTCCTCGTGTATCTACCTCACTCAACAACTTTTCAGTCATGGCGGGGCCATCGACGACGAAACTGATGAATACTATCTTCAGCTCTTTTAGGAAAAGGTGTTGAACGACGGCGTTAACGCCCGGCCCAATCTCAGCCCAGGCGTTTGGCCCATAATCGATGTCAACTAAAACGAGATCTCCTTTGTTAAGCCCTTGTAGGAAATCGTAGGTTTTCTTTGTTTGGGCTGAGGCGGATATTGGGAAGCCAAATGGCCGGAAGGCAGGTAAGAAGCACCCGATTAGCACAACAATGAAGATTACTTGGCGATAGTTATCAGATAGGAATTTCCATGACATGTTCATCACCCAGTATAGGCCTTCTCGTAGCCGAGAAGGATCCGTACAGCTATTGCTATAGTTCCTATTGCCACCCCGATCACGATCCCTCTGCTAGCCCCCATCCCAGGGACATCCAAGATCCAATTGGGGATCACGGCGAAACTCGGTACAGCGGACTCGTAGAATGGCGCGAAGTGTATTATCAAGATGAAACCTGCAAGCATTAAGAGAAGAGCATCCAAGTTTCTAATCCGGAAAGCACGGTAGGCTCCGCTGACCTCGTAGAACAGCGCGAAGCAGATCACCGCCGTCGTCACATTCGAGAATATGTCACTGTATAGCCATCCCCTGATGGCGGGTCCAGAATACTGAGCTATGAACATAACAGCTATGGCTCCGAAAATGACGAAGCTAAACGGGAATCCCTTAGCCTTCCGAGATATTTTTTTGCTATGATGCAGAAACAGCGCGATGAAGCCTGTACCTAATGCGATGTTAGTCATTATCATGATCCAGCTAGACAGCTCTGAGTTCAATGCTTTAGCTATTGGGTTGCTGAAGTAGTAACCTATTACTGATACGAAGAAACATATGGCAAATATCGCTATCGGAATTTCCCTTCTTCTAACCCAAGACATTTTTTTCCACCTCTCACATCCCTAACAGCTTTGGTACGTTTTGGCCGAAGATACTTCCAAGCATGATGATGAGAGATAGCGCCACGATGATTGCACGAAGTACATCAGACGCCATAATCGAGCCCAACAACGCAGGTTCCCCAGATACATATGCTCCGGCAGCAAGCAACTCTTCACCTATTAGTGAGTAGTCACAGAGAGAAGCGATGAAAGGAACTTGGTACAATCTGCCTGTTCCACCGATCTGCATTGCACCCGCCCTAGCCCCAGCCTCGCATACTATAACGGTTTCCCAGTAAAGCGCCCCAAGAACAAAGTTAGCAGCTGGTTTTTCGCGCTCATATGTTCCTGCAACCGCTGAAAATAAAGTAGGTTGAGTAGGGACAAACGTAACCTGTTCAGACCGATACTTCTCCCTGTAGGCGGTCTTAATCATGTCTTCAGCGATAGGCACCGCCTCAGCAGCTACAGCTGCTATGTAGTTGAAATCGGCACCAATATCCGCGGACAGCTTTGCGGCATGTCCCAAGAGACTCAGGCCAGCCATAGTCATCGACATATCTCCGCCGGTCAGACGCCCAACACCCGTGGAGAAGTATACAGGTCTGCCTGTCTCAACCGCTCTTCCAATGACTTCGTTGAATGCAGTGAGACCAGGTATCGTCCTGATCGTAGGCACTGTTCCTCTTACGGCTCTGTAGATGAAAAAGACGAACAAAGCAAAACTAAGCACCAATAGGACAAATGCAGTACTCAAAGTCGCGGTTAACATTTTAACCCGCTAAATCATGTTTCAATCAAGGTTAAAATTTTTTGGGTATTTATAGTAGTCGCGCGCGCTGCTCTCCAAATTTTCCCATTTTCCCACAACCTGGCCTTGAGAAATTAAGTTCACGCGCGCGGTCGTAGAGACGCTGAAAGCGTTGAGGGTCAATCCTCATCGCGGTTCTCAAGAACAGGCGAGTGAAAGAGGTGGTAATGGGCCATAATCGGACTGGGAAGAGACAGATGAGTTGCTTCAGGCTGAGGAAGGATAAGGACATAGTTGAGTTTAACCTGACCGTCCATGGGCTGAGGGGGAACCAGGATTACGAATTTTCCAAGCGGCTATCCAAGGCGAAGGGCATAGACGTAAGTTGATTACTGCATGGAGATAATAACTAGCCACATTCGAACATTGAACAAGCATAAAAACAGGCTTTTTACATAGTTACCGAAAAAAAGATATTCTCTTTTAACAATATTTAATATGAAATAAAATTGTCGCATGAAAAATCTACTGTGGTTAAGGTGGAAGAAAGGACCCTAAAAATGGTCTCTGTCCTGATCGCTGATTATCCTGAACTGGGATACAAAACAATAGAGCAGTTTGTGAATGATGCGATATTTGATCTGCTTAAGAGGAAGGCTCTGGAGATAGGGGGGCTTCAAAAATGGATGAAGGCGAGCTCTTCCAAGAAATGAGCTAATGGCGGAGGTAGGCGGAGAGATTGATTAATTTAGTAGCCGTTGGAGACATCGAGTTTAGTAACAGGTATTTTGGGAGATACGGAGACAAGACGGAGTTACTTCCGTCATTGGGGCCTTGGATGAGGCATCACGTGGAATCTAACAACTCTAAGTTAATCCTAAATTGGATGAAAGAAGCTGACGTAGCCTTCGCGAACCTCGAGACAACACTCGCAAAATCTCAACCTTACTATCATCCCAGACCCATAACTTACAGGTTTAGAGCCGAGCCGAAGAACGCTGAGGACCTTAAATCGCTCGGAATAGGTGTCGTATCCCTCGCCAATAACCATGTTTTTGATTACGGCGATTCGGCGTTCATAGAGACGCTGGAGACACTGGATAAGGCAGGAATAGAACACGTGGGAGCAGGGATGAACATCGAGGAGGCCCTGACACCCGTTATTCTTGATGTGAACGACCAGAGAATAGCTTTCCTTGGGTTCGCGACCGTATTTCCAGTCATGGGGATGGCCTCTCATGACAGACCCGGTGTAGCGGCTGTCCGAAACAAGATCGTCTACGAATTCGATTCTCCAAGGCTTCCCACAGACATGAGACCCGGCTATTCTACTCTCCCTAAGATTTACGAGGTGCCGATGGCAGACGATGTTCGCAGGATGAAGGATAGTATTAAGCACGCCAAAGAGGAGTCAGACATAGTCGTTGTTTCAGTTCACTGGGGGAGAGAATACGAAGATACGCCAAACGAAGGCCAACGCACATTAGGTCATCGAATGATCGATGCAGGGGCAGACCTCGTAATTGGGCACCATCCACATACAGCCCAGGCAATCGAGATCTATAAGGGAAAACATCTCTTCTATAGTCTAGGCAACTTTATGATGCAGGTTGAGTGGGACATCGCAAGATGTGAGATGTACTTGAACGAGGCATTCATGGTGAAGGTCGGCATCGAAGACAAGAATATCTCAATGGTCGAGATTCTCCCTACAAGGACGGATAAAACAGGGCTGCCAATGATCACCGAGGATTTTCCAAATGTCATTGACCACCTTAAGAGGATATCCTCACCATTGAAGGCATCGATCATCTCACGCGGTCAAGGTGCGATGGTTGAACCAGTAAATCGGATTCGAAGATGACCGAGAACCAGTAAAAAGGGTTCCTTCTGAGCCCTTTATTAATAAAATAAAGGTTGGGGGCTCTATTTATCACGCGTGAGTACTCGTCCGCTTAGTGAATCGACGTATCTTCCCTCATCGATGGTGAGTTTACCGTTTACCATCAAGTAGGAGATCCCCTCAGGAGACAGAGACGGCTCAGCGAAGGTGGCTCTGTTCCGGATAGATTCGGGATCGAACACGGTGATATCGGCCCAGTAGCCCTCCTTTATGAGCCCCCTGCCTTTTAGGTTGAGGAAATTGGCTTGAAGAGAAGTCATTTTACGAACCACCTCCTCGAGACTGAGTACGGGTTCGTTACGGACATATTTTTCAAAGACCTGCGGATAAGTTCCGTATCCTCTGGGATGGAACGACTTTGGCTCGTCCTCAGCTCCAGCATCAGTGGAGATCGCCGTGAATGGGGCTCTGAGTATTGCTACGAGATCCTTTTCACTCATACTACCCATTGCGACCCGCGTTGATCCATCATCGGCTAGATACACTTCACGCATCGCGTCCCATGGATCCTCGATTGCCAGTACCTTAGCGGCTTCCGTGAAGTTCTTTCCCTCTAGCTCAGGATGCTTCTTTGAGTAAGTTATAGGATAATAGGTCACAGGGTTCCAAGCTATTCTACCCGGTGTACCACGTTTCTTTAACCTCCTTCTGGTCCCATCGATGAATCTTTGCTCATTCTCGAAGCTGCTCTTGGCATCTGACTTAATTTTTAGCCAAGCCTCAGAGTTTCTGAGATATCTTAGTAGTTCGCCTCTCTTTTCTTCGAGGGACTCCCCGGGTTTTAAGAAGAAGAGCCCAACGTTTCGAACAGCTACGTAGAGCCATGGATAGGTGTCGCACATGATTTCTACACCCATTTTTCTAGCGTCATTCATCAACTTCAGCGTCTCTCGGGGCTTACCCCAAACTTTAGAGCTACAAGCCTTATGATGCGATATGCAACCCGGAATGTTGGCTTCCCGACTTATTCTTATAGCCTCCTTTACAGCATCGACGACGTAGTCGTCCTCAGACCGAATATGCGACATGTAGACGCCGTTATGGTTGGATGCAACTTTGCAGAGCTCTATTACCTCCTCAGTGTACGCGTTGCGCTGAGGGGCATATTCTAGCCCCGTTGATAATCCGAAGGCACCCTCATTCATCGCCCCCTCTACAAGGGCCTTCATCTCATCGAGCTCGCTCGCCTCGGGATCGTTTCTCTCGCCTCCCTCCCCCTCGTCGCCCATGACGCTCCTCCTCACAGTTCCAAATCCGACGAAGGGCACAATGTTGACTCCCACCCCTATTTTTTCCAGCTTTCGACGCCATTGAGTTAAAGTATGCCAGTCAACCTCGACCTCTCGTCCAGCCATCATCGAAAGCCAATCACTTACCTTACCCCTGATTTCTCGAGTGAAAGCGTACGCAGATTGACCGCAATTACCTACTACATCCGTTGTAATGCCCTGCATTATCCTGTTTCTGGCCCTGTTGTTAGTAAGTATTGAGAAATCAGTGTGGGAATGTATATCTATAAAGCCGGGGGCCAGTACAAGGCCCTTAGCACTTATAACCCTATCAGCCTTGATATCTTCTGAACGTGTTATTTCAGCGACAACGCCGTCCTTGACGCCAATGTTAGCTTTAAACCATGGATTGCCAGTGCCATCAACGATCCTTCCATTCTTGATGGCAAGGTCAAATGGTTCTTTAGTCCTCATGTTTTAGTATCTTGCCCTTACATGGATATTAAGTTCATTCCAAAAGCCCTCCTTCGCAGTCAAATCACACAGTATGGGGAGGCAAATCTGAAGTCAATCAACTATGCGCATTCACTGTTCCATGGAGAAAGAATATGTAAAAAAGTTTGGCAGCCACTGTTGGTGGACGGTGTTCTTCTCTGTCATCTTCTTTTTAATATCGTCCCAGTTCTGACACCTGTATGCTTGCCCTTTTCAACAACTATCTTGCCGTTGACTAGGACATAGGGTATTCCCTTAGGATAATGATTTGATATCTCAGGCGCACCGACTATCTTCAAGTTGGGAAGATCGATAAGGGTGATGTCAGCGTACCCTCCTGGCTTGATGACGCCTCTGTCTTTGAGTCTATAGATCTTCGCTGGGAGTGTCGCGCATTTATATACGGCCTCCTCCAGGGTGAGGAAATTGCTTTCTACAACGCACCTGATCAGGAATTTCGTGTAGCCAGAGTATGTATCAGGAAGCGGGATACTATATGGCGGAGCCTTGTGCTCCCACTTATCATCCGCGACAGAGACGTCTAGACCTGTTGCACATAACTTGTGTTTCATAAAGACCTTCATCTGCTCCTCGATGCCACGGTAATCTGTGTGGGCTCCCTTGGAATCAGGATCCTCCACTATTAAATCGCAGAGCGTATTCCAAGGATCCTTCTCTAGTTTGTCAGCCACCTGAGCGAGGGTTCTTCCCTTGTATTCGCCATTTTTATGCTCAACGATTTTGAAGTTCTCTGCCCAATGAGGATTTAGGCATGGATTAATTACTGTCCTCTGATAAAGCTTACCTGACTCTATCTCCCCCCAGGCCTTCTCCCTGAATTCTTTTATCCTCAACCACTCCGCAAGCTTCTCCCTCGACCCTAATAATCTCAACCACTGGGCGAAGTGCTGACTACACAGGTACGGGAAGGGCTCCCAACAAGGCCATGGGATCAGATCAAAGCTCACCTCCAGCCCTTCTTTAATAGCATCGTCTATCGGGGCCAGAGTCTCCTTGGCTATCGCCTCTCCAATTGATGGGGATGTAGGAGGAATCGTATGATAGCCCGGGGCGAGATGCGCGATGTGAAGTTGTACACCGGTCTCTCTAGCTGTATCGATGACTTCAATGATACCATTAATGGGCTCCTCGAGCTTAGCGCCCATCTTGACATCTTCACGACGGCCCGTTCTCCGCCAGTGGGGATGATAGATGCCGCCAAACTCCTTAATGACGGCTACACACCCATCGATCTCGGATCTGCTAGCAAAGACAGAAGGGTCATAGTCCAAGCCGGTAGTTAATCCTAAACATCCTTCCTCCATGGACTTGTGGATCAACTCTTTCATACACTCTAATTCGGTCCCGGATGATTCACGCTTGTAGTCCTCTCCCATCACCGTGTATCTTATGGTTCCATGACCGACAAAAGGAGCATAATTAACTGAGATCCCCCTACCTTCAATGAACTTGAAATATTCGCCCATCGTCCGCCAGTTAATTTTCCATCCGTACTTTTCCTCCAGTAGCTCATTGATGTAATCAATTGAGAGGACATGCGGCGGACGGTAAAGGTAGGGGTTACGATAGTAAATCTCGTCGAACAGAACACCGGGAGGACTCAAGAATTCATTAAGAGGCCCAGGGGAACCCCCGCACATACCAGCAACGACCGTTGTACAGCCCTGCATAATGGCGCTCTCACAGTTTGGATACCAGGGAAAATTCCAGTCAGCATGGGAGTGGGAATCTACGAAGCCGGGTGTCGCTAAAAAGCCTTCCGCGTCTATAACTTTCTCAGCATCTCCAGAGATCTTTCCTACGGCGCTTACGCGTTCGCCTTTGATCCCTATCGATCCCTTGTACCTTTTCTTTTCACCATCTACAATAGTGGCATTCTCTATTAAAATATCGAATTCCTCGACCATGTCATTAAATGCTATGAGTTATCATAATTTAACAATTATGTGCACAATATTCTGCTTTGTGGACTAACTTTTAGATGTTAGAGCCTCACCCATTACGGTCCCACCAACCCCTCACGTGTTGACCAACGCATTATACAGGGCCACCTTTCCGGTCAGCTCCCTCGCGATGTTCACCATCTTCCTCACCATGCTGTGCTCCCCGAACAGCCGCTTGAACGTCGAGTACATGCGTGAGGTCGTCGGCTACGAGTGCAAGGAGCTGAAGCCCTCCGAGTCCGAGGAGAGGGCGAGGGAGCTGGAGAAGGGGCTGAAGAGGCTCTACGAGAAGCACAAGGTGAGCACCTAGGCCTCCCCAGTATCCGAGTTTCACCTATTTTTATACTCCTGCAAACAAGAGTTAGAGCATCGGATGTACGTCATCGAGGCCAGTGGGCTCTCAAAGAGATTCGGCGGGATCGAGGCCGTGGACGGCCTTGACCTAGAGGTCGAGGAGGGGGAGGTCTTCGGCCTCCTCGGCCCCAACGGCGCGGGGAAGACGACGACGATACGCATCCTCACGGGGCAGACCGCCCCTAACTCTGGGAGGACCCTGATCTTCGGCTTCGACGTCGCCAGGGAGCCGGCGGCGGCCAAGAGGCGCATCGGCCTCGTCCCGGAGGCGTCGAACATCTACGACGAGCTTAGCGCCTTCGACAACCTCGTCTTCGCGGCCCAGCTCTACGGCGTCCCCCGAGGCGAGAGGGGGGAGAGGGCTAGGAGGCTCCTCGAGCAGGTCGGCCTCTCGGACAGGGCGGGGGACAGGGCGGGCTCATTCTCGAGGGGGATGAAGAGGAGGCTCACGATAGCTGCCGCTCTCATCCACGAGCCGGGGCTCCTCGTCATGGACGAGCCGACGACTGGCCTCGACGTCCAGAGCGCACGCGTCGTCAGGAGGCTCGTCGAGGAATTGAACAGGCATGGAACAACCGTCCTCCTCACGACCCACTACATCGAGGAGGCGGACCAGCTATGCCGCCGCGTAGCCATCATGAACGAGGGCAAGATCACGGCGTGCGACACCCCCGAGGGGCTCAAGGCGGCGCTGGATGAGAGGCACGCGGTGGAGGTCTCCTTCGCCCCCTCAGCCGATTTGGAGGCTAAGCTCGGCGGACTCGCCGGCGTCACCGGCGTCACCCGGATCGGCGGCAAGTACAGGCTCTATGTGGAAGCTGTCTCGGAGTGCGTGGAATCAATAGTCGCCTTCGGCCGGGATAACGGCTTGAGGATCGTATCGTTGGATACCCTGAGGCCGAGCCTCGAGGATGCTTTCGTCAGGCTGACGGGGCTGAGCCCAGAGGCGCTCGCGGCGGAGAAGGAGGCGAAGAAGAGGGGAGGCGACGCGGGATGACCGACGGCTCGCCGCTCGACGCCCTAGCGAAGGCGCTCTACATCGCCTGGAAGGATGCCAGGGTCTACTACTTCAAGGCGCCCAACTTCACATACGGGCTCCTGATGCCGGTGTCACTGTTCCTCGCCTTCAGCCTCGCCGGGGAGATGGACGCTAGGCTCGTCGTCTCGGGACTCCCCGCCCTCGCTGTGCTCTTCGGCACCACGTCGATCGAGGCCGTCGCCATAGTGCTCGAGAAGCAGACGGGGACCTTCGACAGGCTCCTCGCGGCGCCGGTCTCTTTCCTCACCATAATGGTCGGGAAGGCGCTGTCGGGCTTCTTCTTCGGCACCGCCCTCGGGGTCGCCGTCCTGGTGCCAGTCTCACTCCTCGCAGGGGTTTCCGTAGCCAGCCCGCTCCTCGCCGTCGTGGCCATCGGTTTCTCCAGTCTCTGCTTCGCCGCCCTGGGCGTCCTCGTCTCAGCCTACGCGAACTGGGTGCCAGAGGCCCAGATGGTCTCCAACCTGATCAGGTTCCCGATGACCTTCCTCGCCGGGGCGTTCATCCCGTTCGAGTCGATGCCGCCTGCGCTCCTCGCCCTGGCGAGGGTGATGCCTCTGACGTACTCCGTGGAGGCGCTGAGGGTGGCGATATCCGATCCGGGGAACATGGCGACCTACCTCACCGACATCCTCGCCCTGACCCTGTTCTCGGCGGCTCTCCTGGTCGTCGCCGCCGAGGTGCTGAGGAGGAGGCTCGCCTGAGGCTAGGGGACCCTGTGTAGCCAGCCCATCTCCTCGTAGATGAGCCTGACATCGGGCGTGTCGAGGAAGTCGAGGAACCTCCTGCTCAGGGCGCCGTCCCTCGTGCAGGTGAGGATGCCGATACAGGTGCTCCTGTAGACCTGCAGGTCCCTGGGCAACTCCACGGCGTCGCAGGTTTCCGGCCAGAGGTTCTTGAACGCGTTCCAGCCGAAGACGGCGTCGACCCGGTCCATGTGGACGAGGCCCATCAGCGAGCCGCAGGCGTCCGCGTGCTCGACGATATTCGCCCTTATCCTGTCCGTGAGGCCTGCCTTGCTCGCGACATCGTCCCAGACCCCCTTGAGGCAGCCGTCGACGGCGATCCCGATCCTGACGCCATCCCTGCATAGGTCCTCGAGGGAGCTGATCCCCGCCGGGTTGCCCGAGGGGACGATTATGGCTGACCTCCTTACGCCGAGGGTCCTCCTTGAGCCTCGCACCACGAGCCCTCGGTCCTCGGCCTCGTCCAGGATGTACTCGGCGCCGGTCGAGATGACGTCGCCCTTACGGTTCAGCGCCACGGACTTGAGGAGAGCCTCAGGTCTCCCGGCCGTGAGCCGGCACTCGACGCTCGTCGTCTTCTCGAAGAGGTCGACGGCGGCCTGGAGCGGAGGCGCGACGGCGCCCGCCGAGTAGACCCGGAAAGGGTCTTCCTTTGAAGATGTCACACTCGATAAGAGGCTTGAGCGGTTAAAATATTCTCCAGATCAGGCCGTCATCAGGCGCTCTCGTTTTCGGGGAGAGGGGATTAAATGTCAAGCCCCGCCCTTTTTGGCCCGAACCAGATTCCGAGGTACCACCCGATTAAGCCGCTCGCGAAGTAGCCCCAGAACTCCGGGCTGAGGGTCAGTAATATGGAGGCGTCTTTTCCCATGAGGTAAGGCATTATCAGCATCCAGATAATTATCCAAATTAACACACCCTTCATCAGTTTGGCACCAAGCCGCCTCTTTTTCTCGGTCTGAGCGTGAAGGATTATCACTTTGGTGATGTACGACGAGAACCCGAAGGAGAACCACGCCACGATCAAGAAGGCGCCGATCGTTATGGCGTCCAAGCGTCTTCGCCTTCCTCGAAAATATCCGCACCTTAGAAAAGGTTGAGTGGGGAATATATCTTTTTGTTAGCATCGTCTTGGCGAATCTGTCTAGGGAGTATGTGTTGGCGTTCGTGGGGGTCTAAATTTTATCGTTCCAGCGAAATTGCCTGAAGAAGAATAGCCTGATTTCCCTTATCAATTACCTCATTTCCTGAATAAATCCCTAATTAGGCGTGCATGTATGTGCATAAAAAGAATTTAAAGAGATTAGACTTCGACTGATGCGCCTCTTTTACGATTACAATCTACACAAAGCACTCTGAGATTACTTTCTTCAGTAGGTCCGCCTTTACTAAATGGGATTATGTGGTCGATTTGAATTTCATCTTCTTTTAAAATCCTTCCACAAATCTGACAGGTTTGATTATCCCTGCGAACAACTCTTAGAAACATATTCTCGGAACGGTTCTAGTTATTTTTCTTAATCTTCCAGTTTCGGTTAGCGGTTCATTTGAATAAAATACTGGACAATCATGACCAAAAATGTTGCATGATTGTTTGTTTAAGGATCCAAACTCTTGAAAAACTCGATTGATATCAGGGATTGCGTCTTTATCTTCTTTGTCACACGGAACCCACCCTTTTTCCTTTACTAATTTTGAATACCATCCAAGTTCTATTGCTTTCTGTTTCTCTTCTTCATGTAAAGGGAATTGTTCTACTAATGGTCCATAGGGACAGTATTTCAATTCCCAACATGGTTTACATACGTGTTCTATTCTACGCTTCCATTCTTCTTCAAATTTTTTCTTAACATTTTTCTTCGTTGAAGCTGAGTTCGACATTAAAATATTCTGCGGCTCATAGGCATAATACGTTTTCGAACTGTGAAGTCTAAATTTTATCTCCCCGGGAAAACGACGACGGGACTGTTTCAGGGCATTAATCGACGACCTTGAGGTTTCAGGGGCATACCAGATGGGTTGCTCGCATCAAGATGAGGAAGGCGAAGGGAGATTTCATCATTGTAGTTAAAATCATGGTGCAGAACAAACTTGATGACTCCACCAACGGAGGGGGGAACCGTCCTACCGACAGAGTAAAAAAAAATCGTTTTCGGCTATAAAGTGGTTCGATGAAAAATATGCGTTCGGTTTTTGTGATTAGCTATGTAGATTATACACTTTGGAGAACCATTATTAACAACCCTTGGCTTGAGTATAGCAGGGGTGTCCAGGAAATGGGCACAAATTTTTTGGCTTGGCTTTTTTTGGTCCTTTTCTCTCTGATAATAGTCTGGGCGAGGAGCGCGGTAAAGAAAATGAGGATAAATCGGCTGAGGAAGATACAAGAAAAGCTGCGGTATGAGGTGTGCCCACGTTGCGGGAGCTCGGATATGATTGGTGGCAATATCGCGCGCGAGAGAGATTCCCATGGAGTGTCGCGTTTGTGGTCACAGTTGGACAGTTCCAATAAAAGGTAAAAAGACGAAGTAGGCTGAGAAGTGGTTAGAAGGGGCAAAAAGAAAAAGGGGAATTTTCTCGAAATATTATGACAAAAACAAATACCCCACGCATGGATGACAATTTTTCCAGCGCATTTAAAATCCTTTATTCGCAATGACCTTCGAATGCCAAATGGATTTTTTTTTCTCTTATTCGAATCCTTTCATCTTCCAGTCGTAAACGAAGACAAGGTAATGATAAAACCAATGAAGTCAAAATTTTATCCTCAGTTCTAAGTTTTTCGCCCGATGTCATTATCCATAAGGTCTCTGAGCGATATTGGCGTCGAAAAAAAGCCACCAGCCCCCCGTCCAGTCACAGACGCCCCAGTCTACAGTGGGGAAGGAAAAAAATTTTAGTGTGCAATAAACATTATAAACTGACCGAACTCGTCGGGTGACAGGCTTGAGTGAAGTCAAGACGCCCCAAGGCGAACAGGTTCTACACCGGTTTTCGTGCTCCGGCACACAGACAGAGTTTTTCGAACTCGTATTCACGTCGAGCCGACTAATCATCGCCAAGCTAGGCGGCCAACCCTACCTGACGCTAAGCCAGATGCTGGTAGCCTCGGGGAAAAGCAATGAGAAGATGGCCGAGCTACAACAGCTCTCACCGGACAAGATCCTGGCCGACAACCCCCAGAACGTCTCGATACCGTATCCGGACGTCGTCTCCATCGTGATGAAACGGCCAGGATTCCTCGGGTCTACGGGGGTGCTGATCCAGGCAAGAGGGACCAGCAAGTGGTACGAGTTCCGTCTGGCGCTGAAAAAACAGGAGTTTCAGGGCCACGTGGATTTCGTACAGTCGATCCTGAAAGAGAAAGTCATCGTCAGATGATTCAACCGCTGATAGTGTCGGACGTTTATAGACTATGCCGCCTAGCCACTCCTTCCCTTTCCATCGTTCTGGTCGGCGTTTATGCTTGGGCTCGTACCTGTTTGGGGAATAGGTGTTAACAAATCAATATAATCAAATACGTTAATCCATAGTAGGCTTACGGTGGACGATGAGATCGAGGGACTCAGAAAGCAGCCGTGGGGGCGATCTCCTCGGGCTGCTCTTCAAGGGCAGGCTCATCGAGGGCTACGAGATAGTGGATAGGTCGCCGTGCCTCGCCGACCCCGAGAGGTTCAAGGTTATAGCGAAGGTGGGCAGGGAGCTCGGCGACGTCCTGCCGGTCCTCTTCCTCTCGGTGCCTAACGCTAGGTACTCCGAGTCCTCGGGGACCGCGAGCTACTCCTTCGACAGGCATAACGTCGTCGTAGGCCACAACGGCGAGCTCGCGGTGACCTTCATCAAGAACGACGAGGAGCTCGTGCAGCTGATGGGCAGGATAATAGGCCTGCTCAACCGTTGCCTCACATACGCCGCCTCGGGCAAGAAGGCTCCCCAGAGCCTCGTCGAGGAGAAGAAGAAGCTGAGCCCGATGACCATCTACGGGAGGCTCCCCCAGACGAACTGCAGGGAGTGCGGCGAGAGCGGCTGTTACGCCTTCGCCTCCCGGCTATTCAACGGCGAGAAGGAGATGGCTGACTGCCCTTACACAGACGTTGGGCTCAAAAGGGTCTTGCAGCCCATAGCCCTTTAGGCGCAGGGGAACCGGGCATCCCCGGGTGATGGGAGGGATACTTTCTTCAGGGTCCGAGCTCTGCTAGGAGAGCCTTCACCCTCGACTCTATCTCGTCCCTTATCCTCCTGACGGCCTCGAGCGGCTTGCCCGTGGGGTCCTCCAGTGACCAGTCCCTGATCTCCCCTGGCACGATGGGGCAGACGCCCTCGCCGCAGCCCATGGTGACGGTGATGTCAGCCTCCTCTGCGATCTCGGCGGTGAGCTTCCTGGGTCTCCTGCCGCTTATGTCTATCCCGATCTCTCTGAGCGCCTCGACGACCACGGGGTTCACCGCCTCGGCCGGATTGCTCCCCGCGCTGATCCCCTTGTGGCGGCCTCCGGAGAGCCTGTTGAAGATAGCCTCAGCCATCTGGCTCCTCCCGGAGTTGTGGACGCAGACGAAGAGGACTGTTACCATGCTTCACTCCACCGTCATCTCGGGCTCGAGGACTACCTCTGCCTTGATCGACTGCCAGACGAGGCTGTACTTCTCCGCGAGCTTCAGGGCCCTCCCGACGGCGTCGACGGTGCAGCCCCTCGCGACGATCCTCGGCCTCAGCGTGACCCTGTCGAAGGTGGAGGTCCTGTCGAGGAACTCCTCGACGTGGCCCTCCGCCTCGCACTCGTATGAGACGAGGTCGATCTTCAGCCTCTCCGCGGCCCAGATGAACATGAGCATGAAGCAGCTGTTCAGGGCGCCGACGAAGGCGTCCTCAGGGGTGAGGACACCTTCGCGGCCGTGGGTGGCGGCTGGGGCGCTGAATGGCAGGACGGCCCCGTTGCCGCAGCTGAGCTCCCCGTCGTGGCCGCCCCTCCAGGCGGCCTTCGTAGAGTAGACCGGCATCCTACTCTCCCCTGATCCCGTCTATCCTCCCCGATATCTCCTGGGCTAGCCGCCGGGCGGTCTCTACGCCGTCGCCGTCGAGTTCCCTCCTCGACGCCGGCGCCTGGATGCCCCACTGCTCGAGGATGTCCTCCACCACGACCGAGTCGGCTGGCTCGTTGCTGTACCTGGCTATCGCCTTCCTGGCGCAGAGCTTGCCGCAGCCGTCGACTGCGATGGTCGGGTGCTCCTTGGCGAAGCCGTGCTCCTCGAGCTCCCCCGCCAGGAATAGGGGGAGGCAGATGGTCACCGTCACGTCAGGCCGGTACTCCTCTAAGACGAGCCGCGTCGCTACCCTGCTAAGGGTGCCGAGGCTGCAGCACTCGCCGCTGCATGAGACTACCCCGACCTTCGGCTTGATGTTCATCTCTGGTCCTCCTCCGCGAGCTCGTCGACCTTCCTCGCTATCCTCTCTGCGAGGAGCTTCGAGAGCTTGACGCTGTTCTCGTCGAGGAATGTGACTGCGCTCGTCTTCAGCCCCCTGTTCTCCTTCAGCAACTCCATCACCCAGAAGTGGGCGGCGATGCTGCCACCTGACCGGACTATATTCTTCCCCGCGCACTCCAGGGGGCAGCCGTCCACGGCGATGCACTTCGCCGCTGCTACCTTGTCCCTGGCCTCCTCGTCGCCCATGACGAGAAGTGAGAGGCAGAGGGTGTCAGCCTTTCCCTTCCTGAGCTCGTCGACGACCCTGAACGTCGCGTCGCGGCCTATGGAGCCGAACGCCTTGCCGATGCCGCTGCACGGGATAACAAGAACGGGTTTACCCAACTTTTACTTCCCCTTTATCTTCTTCATCTCCTCGGCCACCTTCCCCTTCATGAGCTCGAGGTAGGCCTCGGGCGTGAGGAGTCCGTCGAGTTCGCCGGCATCCGTGATGGTGACCTCCGCTATCCAGCCCTTGCCATACGGGTCGGCGTTTATCGTCTCCGGATTGGGTTCGAGTTCAGCATTCGTCCTGGTGACAACGCCGCTGACGGGCGAGATGACGTCGAAGACTACCTTGATCGTTTCGAAGCTTGCGAACCTTGAGCCGCGGGTCAGGCTGTCGCCCTCCCTAGGGAGCTCCAGGAAGATTATGTCTCCGCCGCGCCTCTGGAAGAAGTCCGTGACGCCGATCTTCGCCTTCGCGCCCGCGGCGTCGACCCAGACGTCGTCTTGGGAGTAGAGGAGGTTCTTCTTTACCCTGAAGATGAACTTGTCGGCGGTCATCTGGAGATACTCTTCAGCCATAGTTATCCTCTCCTAACTCCTCCTCCTCGGGAAGTATTTCCTCGTCGCCAGTCCGAGCCGGACCAGCGAGAGCATCAGGGGCACCTCGAAGAGTGGTCCGATCACGGTGGCGAGGGCCGCCCCTGAGCCGATGCCGTAGAGGGTGGTGGCGACGGCGATGGCGACCTCGAAGTGGCTGCTCGAGCCTATGAGGGTCACGTCGATGGCGGTCTCGTATCTCCACCCGACTAGGTACCCGATGGAATAGGTGAAGATGATCATCGTCGCGTAGTGGAGGAGGTTCGGAACCGCGATGTAGAGGACGAGGAGCGGGTTGCTGAGGATGATCTCGCCCTGGAGGCTGAAGAGGACGATGAGGGTGATGAGGAGGGCGATGAAGCTGATCTTGCTGACCTTCTCCCTGTAAACCCCGTCGAACCATTCGAGGCCCTTACGCGGTATCAGGATCTTCCTCGTCGCAGCCCCAGCCGCCACGGGTACGAGTATGAAGAACAGTACGCTAATGGCGATCAGGTCCCAGGGCACGGGTATGCCGCTGACGCCGAGGTAGAAGGCGGCTAGAGGCGCGTAGAGGACGATCATCAGGGTGGCGTTCACGGCGGTGTTGATGAGGCCCTGCGCCATGTCGCCCTTGGCGAGGAGCATCCACCACATAACCATCGCGGTGCACGGGGAGAGCCCCAACAGTA